>Ga0126342_10013080_pt1 | contig 14745 bp, 7 predicted proteins | sample Cyp1metagenome_FD_92528 | JGI IMG/M metagenome (GOLD analysis project Ga0126342, IMG submission 92528) | Coral microbial communities from Lord Howe Island, Old Settlement Bay, Australia - Cyphastrea 1 metagenome | ecosystem: Host-associated > Invertebrates > Cnidaria > Coral ... | reverse complement strand
TCCACACGGTTGGTGCAGTTGCATGAGGCAATTGGAGTCGCTGCTGTTGAACCTGTGTTCCTGTAGAAGCAGCAGAGAAATCAAATGCCTGACATGCATTGCTCCAACACAAAACTCAATGCCCATCTTACCCACTTTTGACCATCGATCATCTTTCACCGGCTAAAGAGGAGAAACCAGCTTGACAAAGGGATTCTCGCCTTAGATAAGGCTTGGGCCTTCAGTAGTACTTCCGAAAAGGAGGAAGCCACTTGTAAAATGCGGTCACGTGTTTGGACAGGTATGAGTCTCATATATTGTAACGCCATCGTCTCCTGAATATATATATCCATCATCTTAAAAGATGCCCAGCGCCCCCTGCGTCTGCAGAGCTCCGAGTTCTCAGTCATTGTAATGATGAATGTAGCGCCACCGCTCCTAAGGGAGCCCAAATCCAAACAACGCATTCCATGTTCGCTATCGACAGGAAGTTGTAAAGCATTTAACAGGGATCTAAATCTATTTCGGAGAGTTTGAGGACTGAAAGGCCAAAGTCTCTCACCGTCAGCAAGCGACCCAAACGCAAGCTCTAAAACTTGAAGGAAATCCTCACTATCTGCTTTTGCTGTCTGATGCCTGGCATAAGAAAAACGGCTCTTGGGCTCACGGATACTGAGAAGAGCATAGTGAATTGATCCTCCCAAATCAGAAGGAAGTAGGAGATCTCGCCGTAGGGCTCCAGTAATTTCTCCAGGTCTGAGTAAAGCATTGTAGCCAAGTGCTAAGCAACCTGCAACCCTAGTCCAGCCCCACATCAACGCAACAGTAACCATGGAGATTATGATAGGGATGGGCATGGCCACATGATGGTGGCTAGGCTCATTTCGGGCCCAAGCGTATGCAAGGTCCCAGGCTTGTTGCAACATACGTCTGATGCTCGGCCGCCTCGAACTTAGGGCATTAATCGTCTCAGCATATTGGTTGTAGCTTTTACCTGAAGAATAGAGCTCTCGGCCAAACCTGGTGAGAACAAGGTTTATCTCTTCCACCGACTGTTGGGGAAATTCAAGTAATCGGTCACATTCGATGCCAATCTCCGCCAACCAGCTTAAGAAAAAATCCCAGTACCTTTCCCTAGCTGCAGTGGTCGCCTGAGTCACAGGGCGACCCAAAGCCAGAGGCCCTCGTGAGCCACGAATCTGTGCTCGTCTCAGTTCACCCGCCGTGCCAGCATGAATAGGCATCGCCATGGCTGGTACCGCGAAGAAATGCACCCAAAAAAGGGAGAGCAGCAGCACCCGCAGACAGCCGCAAGAAGCAGGACAAAACAGACGGGGGCGCAAAGAAAGACAAGGCGACCCTGTATGAGAAGTCCAGCGACAGGGTTTGGAGGAAAAACCTGCAAATTTGAAAAACGAGGAAAGCCAAGATATTGGAGGAAAATCCATTGGACCTTCACCAGGGAAGCCAAGCGTTGCGTCAAATTCCATTTTGATGAAAGGCATGGCCTGGGCAGCTCGGTTGCAGAGAGCACCTCTTCTGAATACACTACGGTCAGACAGGAAAAGGCATCTACTCCCCAAAACCTTTAAGACCAACACAGTCCAATTAGAGGCCCATCGTTTCATCTTAGGTAAAGCAGCAAGTTTAAACAATGCCTCATTGTCCCAAGCGTCCAAGTCCAAACCAGGTAAGGCAGCCCGGACGATCTGGTCCCGAGTTGGATCATCCGCAACATTGAGACGGGTTGGGCAGAAAGGAACACATAAGTATAAGCCAGCTGCAAAACAAATAGCACTTACCTTTCGGAGGACTTGGCTAAGCCCCCGTGAAGAAGAACGCCCCTTGGCTGTGGCACACCTACAAACATTGGAATCAAGCATCGCAACCACCCTCAGTGCTGAATGGTGCCTAGCAAGCTTCTGACAAAGTCGCAGAAGGGAGGCTTCTTCCAAAAGGTTAATATGGCTACGTTTCCTAAACGACCAAACGTTAACAGGCTTCCAGTTTGAGGTCTTCATGATCTCATTTGTGAGCTGGCACTCAAGCCCTTTGACTGAAGGCTCACTCACGCTACGGATGGCTTCCTTTGAGGCCCAAATTGCATCCGCCAACACGTTGGCAAGTGCACATGCAAGTTGGTCAGTGTAGGTGGCTGAATCCTTAGTATATTTCCCTTCCACAAGAAGGTGACGTGCACGACATTGACATCTCAGAGAAACCCTAGTAAGGTCAACCCTCAGGCCAAGAAATCTAAAACTCTTCAAATGGGGGCTACCAAACCTACATGAATCACATCTGGTCTCGCTGGTTTCAGGGAGCCGGCGAATGATACCCCACTGAGGCAAGTGCTTCATATAGGAACTGTATGGTGTCTCCAAAATTCCGGAGGAAGAGTTCTGGGCACCTACGTACATTAGTTGCGCCGAACGGGCGGCAAGTACGTTTCCTGTCTGGGTTCCTTCTTCCTGAGGCTCAAAACCAAAAGGCTTCTCTCTGTCCCTCAATCTTGGCCTACGCATGATTGAAAAAGTGGTGCAAGGTGGTCCTAGGAAAAATCCCAGCAAACGCTGTTCAGCCACCAAGAATGTGAGCCATTCGATTACCCGGACCAGTTTCAGATCAAACTCAGGACTGACATCGATATCCAGAGGAGGACCTGGAGTTATCCCCCGGGCTTCAATCGCTTTAGATATCTTGGCAGCTCCGGCAAAGACCTCAAGGAATTCAAAGGAGAAGGCAATGGGCTTCTCCGGTTGTGAACTGGCACGGAGGGGAGTGCTTTCCTCAAGCGCACCCAATCTTTTAAGCACCACCTCTACCGGCGATAGAAGACGGGAATATGCACCCTTGCTCCTAGAGGCTTTCCACAACACCTGGCTAAGCTTCGGAGAAATGTCAGCCTCCAAAACTGCACCTTTATCCAGGGAAGCATCAGTGCAATAAACCCTATCATGAAAAGGAGCATTCAACTCCGTAACCATAAGGGGCATCAAAGCACAGAGCAGGGTGAGCTCATCCGCAACTTTCCGTGGAAGGGGCACTACTTTTGGCAACTCACGATTATATTCAGGCATGGACACAACCGTAAAGCTCTCTTGCAGGACAGACATGACAGGGCGCCTAAACCCCATGACTGAAACCCAACCACCAATCAAACACAAATGCAGGCTATCAGAAGTGTGACGCATCTGGCAGGAAAGGAGGGTCAAATAGGCTAAAGCAATCCTCTTTTGTGCGGGGGCTCCCAGGGTGACTAAGCCTAGGTTACGGGCTCGGGAACTCCCATTAATATAGGCCCCAATTACTTTACCTTCTTCCGCACAGACGAGGTCCTTGTGTGGTGACCCCAAAAGCCCATGGGCTTCATATGCCGATTGAGCCACGTTGTACCTGTCAAAAGCCTTGGACTGAGAGGGCTGAACATGGAGGTCATCAACAGTCACACAGAAATAGTCATCGATGACCAAGCCTTCAGCAAGGCTCCCCGACTGCAGGGGGCGATTTGCTTTCATAGTACTAGCATCATCCAGAGCCCCAACGCTCCGCAGGAGGTTCATGTGAGCCTGGGTTGCAATTTCCACTCCGGTATGATCGCCCTGTAAAATCGAGTGAAAAGACAGCCACACATGGTCTGAAGGTGGAGCAACAAGCAAGGAAGGTGATTTGCCTTTTAGCCTATCACCCTGTCTCAACCTGTCAAACTTCCTCCGGCTGCTGCGGGTCAAAAAAGTTTGAAAGCCTTTGGTATCTTCCACTAAGCGCCTAGGAACAGGGGGGCCAATGGTGTTCAACTTTGCCTTCTCATCTGACACAAGAAATTGGTGATAAAAATCCTTCCGGTCTGTAATGGAAATATGCACTTTAGAAGTACTGGGATCCACAAAAAGCTCGGAAAAATCAGCTCCCGCAGGAAGCTCCTTGCTTGGACCACAAACCTTGCATTCCAAAGAGTTTTGAGCTCTACGATCACCAATCTGTCTATGTGTCGAGCTGTCTTTGAAGGCACCAAAAGCCCTCACCAAGCTAAGGGGATGTATAGGCACATCATGCACGTACAAAAGATCCAACTGATCCCATTTTCTGGCAAGCTCCGCGGCGACTTCCGGTGTATCTCTGATCCTAACAACCTCAGGCTCTGCTGACGGACAAATCAAGACCCTGGGATCACGGAAGGCCATGCAAAGGTCATCATCTAAAAAACTAGTAGCGTCCCAAGCCCCCCTACCATGTAATTTAATCTTGGAAGGATCCAGATCATGGAATGGCTGGAGAATCTGGTCAGGCGTGTCATCCTTTGGGAGCTCAAAACCAGAAAACGTCTGGTCATATGGATTGGCAAAAGCCCCAAGCTTTGTTAGGGCATTACTCAACTCACTCAACCTGGCCATTAATTCAGGGCAGCGTCTGCCAGCAGCAGGCATGCTTGTGATTTCTGCTGGGCCATCCGACAATATGAGGAACCGAATCCGGTCATACAAGACACGGTGGTGTCGAGAGGGTTCCCTTCGAAGTTGCTCTACCTCGCCATATCTGCCGCCAGAATACCAATAGTTAAGAGCCATGACAGCAACATGAACCGCTTGGGAAACATACCTGGCATGCTTGGCACCGGAGGAACAACCTCGAGTCATCCTGCGAAACACTCCAAAGGCTGGAATAGGCACAGGGAAAAAAGTCGGGGCCGGCTCCCCACTAGGAGAAGTCCGGGACATTTGGATGGTTCTCGACAAATAACTTGCAAAAGGGGTTCTAGTCTTCAGGATCAGATCCACGAGCCTGGCACACCACTTGGGATATGACAAGGATGTATTCATGAGGCCATGAAAACTAAAAGGAGGCTTCTCGGCATTAAAATGCAAATTACTTCCCCTGGGGGGACTGGTTGTCCCTGTGGAATCAGAAGACGGTATGTTACATTCAGCGACCCTACAGGAACTATCATGCATATGTTCCTCACTTTGAGAGCAAGGGGGAAACGCAGCATCGCAACACTCAGGCCGGTCAGGGCAGGCATCAGGCAGCTGATTAGCAACAAGCTCATTGTCCTGCTGTGCAACAACCCGATAACCATCTTTACAGGAAGAAAAATTATCAAAGTGACTTCCTTCCGGGAACAAACCCTCGCCCAAACATTGCTGGCTGCTTCTTGGTGCATCTAGGTTCCGTCTGCCTTGGGAGGAGGGTCCCCTCCCCCTTTTGGCTTCTTCGGAAACTTCGGTCTCTTCGGAGGTGGAGAGGGAGGCTGCTGGTCTGAGCCCGCAGCTTTGGGGGACGATGCCTTGCCCCGGGCTTCGCTCTTCTTGCTGTTCAGCAACTCCATCTCCTTCAGGTATGCGAGGGCAACGGCGGCCCAGCTCGCTGGAATCAGAGGGGAGAAAGGTCGGCCTAACGATGATACGCTGCTGGTCTTTTCCATGTAAACCTGGGCAGGAGGCTCTTCCAAGAGGCTGATGAGAAATGCAATCGACCAATTCCCATCTAGGCAGCTCTGGTCCACACTGGTGACCGTAAGAGCCAGGTACTCCTTGACGAGATGCATGTCTCCGCTTGCCGCAGCGTCCACACAGTGAGCCAGCAGCCACATGAGCATAGCCGCCTCTGGCTTGTTTCGAAAACCGCCAAAGCGCTCCAAATAACCAATCATACTGACCCCGGACCCAACAAGCTCTTCCTCTGTCTTCGGTATCTGCCTGGTTGGGCACATCCGTTTGTACAGTTGTTGCTGCATCTGAAGGAAATAATTGCTGTTCCCAGAGGAAAGATCCTGCTGCATCTTTTCTCGCCTCGCCACGCCTTTGGTACTCAGACTTTGCCCTTGTCCTGAGGGAGTTGACAAATCTGCCATCGCATCTCCAGTGGTCAAATGTGCAACCAATGAGGTGAGCGCGGCACTCTGCTGCATTATGGCATGGGTCATCTGATCTGGGCCCACATTCACCATATCCTCGAGCGCTTCTCCGGTGTCTGTACCCCCAGCGCCCGTGCCCAGCTCCTTGCCAGGCTGTTTTGCCTTGGGAGGTGGACCAATCAGCCTCGCGGTCTTGGGAACACCAGCTGGTGTCATAGACAACCCAGCGGATACTGCGGGAAGCTTCGCCGCAGTTCCAACTGCGGCCCCAGGATCGACGGCAGGAGTGGCAGAGCTTTTCAAATGAATCTTCATCAACTCTTCGTGTTGGGAGGCTAGCAGTTGCATCTGAATCGTCAGAGCGTCCACTTGCTGAGACAAAACTGCGGTGGTGACCTTCTTTGGGGCAGCCGCTTTCTTTCCTGCTTTGAGGGCTGCCGGGGCAGCCTTTGGCGGCTCTTCTCGAGCGCTGTAAAAATGGACACGCTGGGCACCTCCTACACCTTCAAGCCAAGCAAACACCTGGTCCATGATAGCTTTGACATCAACTATGGCAGCTGGTCTGTCAACAGAAAAGGGTTGGATGGTCTCCCCAGGGTCCTGGATTACATCATACTCACGCAAAAAAGGAAGGCAATCATTTGAAACATCCAGCAACAGACATCTACAAATGTCATCAAGCCGCCGTTCAACTCCTGATTCATCCTCTTCAAGCAAGGCCGCTTGGAGGAGTTTGGAAGGTCCCAGCATGGAAAAATCATCTGCAGATTGCGCTTCAAGCAAGTTATGGGCAGACACAAAATCACTAGGGATTGCCAGAAGAACGCCTTCTTCACGAAGCAGCACAGGAATGGCCATGCATGAAACGGGCATATCCTCATTCACTAATTCAGGAGGTAAGGAAAGGACACAAAGGTGACTGTCCTCACCATCGCCTATGCACTTGAGCTGGTTCTTGAGCATGACCTCAGCGAGGGGATGGGGCTGGCAGCCCCGAGACAATACACTTCAACCTCAGCAAAGGATTCAAACGCTTCCACAATCACTTTGGGATCTTCAGGGTCACAAATCCTCCCCACGTCACGCCAAGTGATGGTACGAAATGAGTCTTCAAACGAACTCCTGAGAACTACCCAGTGCCTTTTGGTTGTGAACGGCAGGGGTTCACGTGGCCTATAGGTGGTCTCTGTATCAATGGCAACTCGGGACCAAAAACCCGCCCTAAAAGCTGATTCAACCCTAGTGCTAATACCTGGAGGCTTTGTCGAGAGTCGTTCACGACAATGTTCCCAAACAAAAGCTGGCACTGGGCTAGGTCCTTCTTCTGGGCCACTGAAACGATTGTACACGCAAAAATCCGAAAACTGAGCAGGAAATGGCAGGCGGCTCAATTCCTCGATTTGGATTACAAGTGTGTTATCTCTGACTAGGGACCCTGATGCAACGCTCTCCAGAGCGGGAACAGAGGATGCCGTGGCAGAATCGCTCCCAGGCAAGGAGTCTCGGAAGGCTTGTCTCAGGCTATCAGTTGACAAGGTCAATCGTTCAATGGCACCGATCAACCTATTGAGATCCTGATCACTCATGCAAGTATCCCGCCACACGAGATCTCCGCTTCGGGATGACAGAAGCGAAAACTTCAGGAGCCGGGGCTTTGGAAGGCGCAGTCAATGAATGCACAAAAGTGTGGAAAAGGTAAAAAGCAACAAACAGTCCACAAAGCAGGCCAGTTGCAAAACCAAAACCAAACACTGGAAGTGCGCTGCCGCCACAGTGAAAGGGACAGGCCAACGAAAAAGAAACGTCCCGAAACACCCCAACAATTCCAAGCACCCGCTCCAACCACAGCATGCAGATCTTGAGATGTCAAAAGGCCAAACATTCGAAGATGGAGATCATATATATATATACAAATATCACAAATCCATACAAATCCCAGTGCAGCTGAAGCACGCAAAGTAATGATCTCCAGGTTTCTGGGAGATCACATTGATCTCTGGTCCTGCCAGGGCCAAGGTCACCCCACGCCCCGCCAAGCCACGCCCCACCCTGCTCCTGCGGCATCTCGGAAGCAGGTGCTATCTTGGATGACACAGTTGGAGAAAATGCCAATATTTCAACGTTCAAAAATCCGAAGCATGGCCACAGCAAATAAATCGGCACATAAATCCGAAGCTGACTTCCATCATGCAAAACGAGCGGCCGCATTTGAAGGTTCCAAGAGGACTGCAGGTAGAAATTGGAGGGGGCCGTGGTCCACCGCGGCATGGCACGCTGACCTCTGCGCCATAGCGGAAAATTCACATCCTCTGCGCAGCAACGACGTAAGATCCATACCCAAGTGAGCAACCGAAAAATGGACCGTTTTACCCAATGGTTTGGACTGTCCCGATACTGATCCATTCTCCCCCATCTCCACGTTCTTGTTGAGTAGAAAATGATGAGACAATGCAACAAAAATGTGTCTTTTCAGCAACTAAAAATGTTTGTAACAAGCCACATATGCGCCAAATCCGCAGTATCGGCATTGCCTTAGCTTGCACCAAGCTGCCTTCACCCAACAGCTGCGCTTGACATTCAACCATATTCCCACATCTCCATGGGTCGGATCTCCACCTGCCCATTTTGGGTCTTTTTATACTTGCGACCTATTACTTAGTACTTAATTGGCTGAAGTTAGAACCGGCGAACCAGAGATGTGTGGACCCCCAGAACACTTCTAAAGTGCTACTCTCCATGGCAAGCGGCGAGAATCCCAAGGCGTTGCAACCTTGGAAAGGGCCGTAGCATCTTGGATATGGTTCAAACTAAATCAACTAAATGATGACATTTCCTTAGAAAGCACTTCGACAGTTGGAACACAGCACTGCACTCGATGCCTAGAATGAATCAGTTGGGAGTTTAAGCTTCTAAGCTCCCAGCCAAGGTCGGGACAGTTCTGATCGAAAATACAAGGTTGATCAGGATTGGCCTTCTTGCACTGCATCTCCTTAAGTCAGCAATTTTAGGCGACCCAATGGGCAACCAAAGGTTAGCCAAGCTGCACAGAAGCCAGCGGCCAACGCCTCCAGATCAGCTGGTGTCACTTCAACCAAAGCCAAGTGGGACCATCCACCAACAAAAAGAACGCCTCATGCCAGGTCACATTAAAACAACACCAAACATGTCTTCATCATGTAGAAACCACATGTTTTCTGATTTTGAAACCACCAACCAGATCCAACCAGTGGTTTAAGGAAACAACAGCAGCCCACCGATTCCCTGAAAAAATTAAGCACCTCCGTCTCCGAAACCTCACGCGAGTTGTTCGTGCTGCGGTTTGCGGTGAGGTTGGCGGTGAGGTTCACACTGAGGTTTCCGCTGCATGAACCTGCCAAAAGAACATGATGGATCGCAAAAATGTAGGAATTCACATGATTTAACTACATAATTTAGAATGATTTAAAATGATTTAACATGATATTTAACATGAATTAACCATCTAAAATGGGGGTAAATCACCAGTAAACCTTGCGATTCGACCATACAGATTGCAATTGACGAGCGGAACGACTGATCTCCGCCATGTCATGTCCAGTAATAGGCCATGTCATTTCTTGGTTACACGAGTTTGAGCAATGATTGATGATGGCTTGTTTGTGCAACAGGGACTTTCTATAGAAAAACAAGGTCACTGGACTGAACCAGAGTTTCATTAAATCTGATTGTTGGCTTCTAATTGCACTGGAACGCACTGGAACACTGGCTCAGGGCAAGTCAATCTGGGTCCAGTAAAACTGAAATCACCCATCCACGAAGTACCACAATGTTGCATGCTACTCACGCCACGTGATCAGATTGTGGCCTTCTAGAAGTAATGCAAAAGTACCTTAGCAAATGCTTCCCAAAGCTAAGCCAATGACTCTGTTGACAACAAGCAATGTCAGGGCCAATCATGAGAACATGACGACTTTGGATACTCCAAAATCATCCACCCACTTCCAATTCGGGCCAGTCACACAGGGCCCAAAGCATGGCAGCAGCCCTTGTCAAACCTGGACGCTGTGAAGTTTGACCAAATTGCCCATGGTGAACTACTTGGGGGCATCACGACAATCTGATCATTGAAACAGTAGCAGTTACTAGCAATTTTCTCTGACGACTTAAACTTTCACCTCCAACTTAGCTGATTCTCAGAGACTGTCAACACATTCATAGGTCCCTTTTTCGACCAGGAACAACTCATCCTGGCATTGCGAGCATCCCGAATTATGCAGCTCGAGCCAAAAATACAAGGCACCGAAGGTGCAACGCAATGCAATCTGCAGTCGCTACACCTGAAAAAGACGTGGGCTCGCATCTAGCAGAAACGATTGACGGCCACCAAATCTTGCGCCTCTTTCAATTCTTCGGGGGCGAGTTCTGGCAACAGCTCTCTGTTCCTGCAACACAAACACAGGCCACGATGAAGCCCAGTCCACCCCCATTCTGGCCCGATATTTACCTGCCCATCGGCAGAGTGAGCTGGTGCAGCTCGATAAGTGCTCTGGGCTGCCCCGACTTTTTGGACCAGGAACCTGAACTTCCAGGTAGTGTCACAAAGTCCAAAGACTCCTGGGATTCTGCTTGGATGAAAACTAATCCGGCATCTGAACTACATGGCAAATTTCAGATACTCGGCCAGAACACATTTCTTGTTTAGCTGGCTAGTCTCCATATTTTCCCTTTGTCATGGCAAGAAACAACCAGTTTACTAAGTGGCCAAGCTTCCAAACAAAGGTGGACCCAGCTACCTTAGCACCTGAGACTAAATCTGAAACGGTCCTGTGCCAAGCGCTTCCGCATATCACTGGGCCAGTCGAGCGCCCCTAGCGACGCAATGGTTGAAAACAACCCATCTGAGAACTGCTGGAATCATCATCAAAACAGCGAGAAGTACTCCACAAGAAAGATCGCAACCAACTCTTGTTTCTATCATGCGAATTTGCTTGAAACTGGTGTACACCCAATTCCTATATAGTATCAGTATGTATCAGTGCTTTCCCCATTCAAACTTGCAATTTTGGGGTAAACCCATTCTTTAAACATAACCATGTTGGGGATGAAGAATGCAGCACTCGCTGCCGCAAAGTTGGGCCGGAGACACCAATGGCTCCATCCCCGGCCACCGGAAAATGACTGCGTAGCGCCTGGCGACATGGGGCACCGCGACTGGGGCACCACAAGGGGCAGCCGGGGCGCCAACCAGCCTCCATCATGGTTCGGATTCCCCACGCTGGTTGCCATAGGTCAGGATGATAATCTCAGATGCAAAGATAACGAAAAGGACCGTTGAAAAAAAACATGGCTTGGAACCGAAATCGGCATGGCTTCAAAAGATTTCAAGAGTGAGTCCATTCATGGACTCACGGTTATTTGGGTGTATCAAAAGGAAAACAATCATAAACAATCCATTTTCGTCCGGGTCCTATTTCCAATGCTGGCTGTTTTTCATTGAAAAATGGCCATTTCGGTCCAAGGGGCTGGTGTTGCTGAGGCAAATCTTCTTTCCCACCTCCCATCGACCACTAGGCGTCAGTAGCGTGATGGATGGTGGCGCCAAGGGGTAATTCACCTCAGACACCAAGGTGTCGCAAGATGTCGCAAGGTGGGCAAAATGCTGGGCAAATGGAAGACCCATCAAATTCATCAAATGTCAATCTGAACCTCTTGAAGCTGTACTTCAAGTATCTTCGAGTCCTAGATTTGGTTTCTCTGAAAATAGGGTACCCCAAAATCCCATGTTTAATCATCATTCTCCCATATTCTCCTTATTGATTGGCCATTTGGGGAGTATACCGTATACCCTATTTTCAGACACACCCTTTTGATTTTGACTCAACCAAGGCGTGTATCTGGGTAGAGGACCGGAAGCACAATCTTGCCAGTGTAAATACCTCAAAAGCGACACTAAAGGGAAGCCGGCGACACGACTTGGACGCTGCGATTCCGGGTCCGCGCCTCCTTCAAAATCCGTTTCAGGTGGTCCGCGAACGGCAAACTTAGTTCCACAACGATCGGTATGGGTCAAATTGGGAGTTCAATCAACCCACACAAACTTGGCCCATTTCTGTTGAGGTATCGGTTTGTCAGGTACATAACCCTTGACTCATCTGGAGTATGACACGTTCCAGCTTGCAACTGTTGAGGTCCATGCGATCCACTCAAAGAGGTCATCAGTTGCTGGTCCCGCAGTCCTCACAGCTTGGTTTCAGTTGGGTATGGCATGGTTCAAAAAGAGAATGGAAAGGGACAACAAGTGCTGTGATTGCTGTGGTCATATTTAGTCGATTTTAGTCGCATGTGACTACATATACTCACACATCTATATGGGACTTTGATAATTTTGAGTTGTTTGTTTCTGTTGCTCCCACTACATCTCGCCCAGTCCAGTGTCGCGATGGAGATTCACAGATCTCCTTGAGTTCTCTTTGGATGCGCCTTAGGGATATCCCCACAAGGATCCACCAACATTCAGCAGCTCAGCAGAAAGTTGAAAGCTCAACATCCATCATGGACGCATCATGCCTCCCATCAAAATTACAGAAAGATCATAAAATAATCCTGTCAATATTCAAAAAATATGAAAAACCACCACATAAACTCTCAGCAACCATTTATCATCGTCCAAAACGCCATTGAGTTCTTATTATTCCCCAATTTAACCATACAACATCATCCTTAATCCTCCATAAAATACCTCTAAAATTTCAATATATTAGAGTAGAACTAAAAAGCAAATACCACAAATATCATGTATATATACAATATCATTACCCAATGGTATAATCATTCATAAATCATTGGTAACCATTCATATACTATAGATGTCTATAGATATTCACATACTATATAGTACTATATCTATGGAATTTCATATACTATAGATATATCCCTTAGATATCTAAAGACATTAACCATTCATATATAGATATCTATAGATATCTAATGGATATACCACATGTTTTTTTCCCCAGCCGTCCCTGCGACCGCGGAGCTTGATGGAGGATGTGGACCCCGTGGAGCTGCCGGCCTTCGGCATCCCGGCGCCGAAGTGCGCCATGGCTTCGCCAAACGACGACCGACGGGGAGGATGGGGACGGGGCCAGAATTCCCCCAAAAGCTGTGGAAAATCCCATGGAAAATTTATGAAAATCTTGAAGTGACTGTTAGTATATTGACATTTTGAAAAATTTACTCGATGTTGGTTGTTCATGAGTCGAATTAGCTGTGGAACCATGAGAGTGCCACGACGCGAACTGTGCTGTGCAGCAAATTTGTTTGTTGCCAACATCGGTGTTTGATGTCACTTGGAGAAGGAGCATGATAAATCTGAAGGATGCAATGCCAAGCTCATACCATGAGCAACATTTTGCTGCCCGGAGTTTCGCGTTCAAGCGAAAAAGCAGACGGTCAGGAGTGGTCTACGTGACACTACACACACAAAACATTGGGCACATCTCCGCACCACTGTAAAAAAAAATACAAAGAAAGCCTTGAATTGCTGAAAATATCTAAAAATGACCCAAGCGGATGCTGTAGACAAGGAAAAAATAGAGATTCAGCTGAAAACGCCATTGCATGATGCAGATGTGCGACCACAAATCTCTGCAGGGGTTTGCCCCTGAATTTGATGCAAACTGAGACTCCAAGTGCTTCAGGCTTTTGCCACTGAGGAAAGCTCCTGACAAGCAACAACTCACAAGATGAAGTTCCAAAGATCTGGTCTTTTTGCTGGAAGCGGATCAAAGGTCCTACCAACATATTTTAACAGGAATCTCTAGCTGGTCAGCTTAGAGTCAACGCGTGTCAATGCTGCAACCTCCGCAAAGAAGAAGAGAATCTGACCCCACCAGTTTCCAGTGTCCTCTGCAAGAATTTGCGCTAGTCGTTGCCTGCTTTTCGGGGGATGTTGACCGTCTCATCATATGCTGCAAATTTGCACGCACAATGTGATATGCTTCAAGTAGAGGAAAAGGCACGACAGTAGTGAGTTTCTCTCGGGAAATCGCTTCGATGGCCTTACGGGAGAACAGTTTGAATCTAGGTGTTGCTCAGTTTCCCGTAGTTCAATGATGTTCAATGTAGTTTACCATCAAACTCTATTATGATATATTATGATACTATGGATGCCTGCGCTGTAGTCTTCTCTCTTCCTTTTGAATGCACCGTCTCTCATCATCGTTGGCCAAGACCTTGGAACTTGGAACTTTCGCTGTGTGAACTCGAAACGACATCACTGGGCTCCTGACTGTTGGTATTAAAACAGTAGCAGTCTCCGCAGTCTCCGCAGTCTCCGTTCGGCTCTGAGTGAAAACATCCTGCCACTCCACATTGAGTCACTCATGAGTCTTGCACTGTCTTGCCTGCACAATATACTTGATGTGTTTCAAAAGTTTGACCATCAACATCAACGATCGTCCTCCTCCAAGCTCTCCGCAGTACTTTGGCGGGCTTCCACCACACCTTCCGCTGATGACGTGGCACCTTGACCGTCCTCATTGGTCGGAAGGCCACCTGGATCAGTGACAATGTCTAGGCTGAAATCCTCAAATCTTCCTGCAAGAATTCATAGTGTTTTTCACCATGTTTCACCAGTCAAGGCAAAGAAAAAGAATGGTGTATTGGGTGTGTATATATATATATATACTGAACTATAATTATATGATATATATAAGGACTCAAGATCGCCCTTCTTTTCACTTCCACGGGCTTTGCGTAGCATGTATACACATTCCAAAGCTCGAACCAGAATGTCACTGGTCCATGGTGAGAGCTAGGAAGACCCACCTTGCCCACTATTTCCTTGTAACTTGTGCTTCATCACCACATACCAGGCAGAAAACGGAACATTGGCTTCCCACATGTTTTCTGCAAATTGTAACATGGCTGGAAAC
>Ga0126342_10013079_pt1 | contig 14745 bp, 16 predicted proteins | sample Cyp1metagenome_FD_92528 | JGI IMG/M metagenome (GOLD analysis project Ga0126342, IMG submission 92528) | Coral microbial communities from Lord Howe Island, Old Settlement Bay, Australia - Cyphastrea 1 metagenome | ecosystem: Host-associated > Invertebrates > Cnidaria > Coral ... | reverse complement strand
TGCTAATTTTTGTGATCAAATCATCAGGGAAGTTGTGCACTTTTTGTGCTCTTTTTGCATGGGAAGTTGTGCTTTTGATATTTTCTACCTTTTCCAAAAGCACGGCCGAGAGCACAAAAAAAAGCACAACATCAAGCAAGGGTTTTCCCTTAAAAATTTGTCCCTTAGCAAACTTTGTCCCTTAGCAAAACTTGTCCCTTAGCAAAACTTGTCCCTTAGCAAAATTTGTCCCTTAGCAAAACTTGTCACTGAGAAAATTGTCCCTTAGCAAAATTTTCCCTTTAGCAAAATTTGTCACTTAGCAAAACTTGTCCCTTAGCAAAACTTGTCACTGAAAAATTTGTCCCTTAGCAAAATTTTCCCCTTAGCAAAATTTTCCCTTTAGCAAAATTTGTCCCTTAGCAAAACTTGTCCCTTAGCAAAATTTGTCCCTTAGCAAAACTTGTCACTGAGCAAAATTTGTGTCCCTTAGCAAAATTTGTCCCTTAGCAAACTCGTCCCTGTACTGCTGCCTTTCCCTTTGCCCAAAAGGGATTTTATCCAACAAAATCTCTGCAAGCTCCAACTGAATAGACTTGATCTGGTTCCAAGTAGGCTGCCCCCAGACTGATTTCATACTTCGGTTCAACATCAGAAAAAATTGGATTGAGAAGATTGGGCTTCTCAAATTGTTTGTGGTTTTGGTCCCTGGGTTGTTGTGCAATTTTGGCTGGGAAGTTACAATTAAAATCCATTATTCCACTGTTAGTGGGGAGGTCACTCCAATATATATATATACATATAGATAGTGATCTACAATATTCCATAAACAATACATAGCAATACTGGGCAAAATGATCCAAACATTTTCAAGACGAATCCAGCGAGTTCCACCGGCTGATTGCTGCTTATCCAGGGCGAGGCTTACCCTGCAATGAATTTCTTAGCAAAAATCGGTTAGTAGATAGTCCTATTTATAATAGCAAAAGATTAAAGGATATTAAAGGATTAAACTACCCATCCAAGGTTGATCTAGTAATATACCCTCTCGATGTAGCTGGCACATAGCTCTGGAACATGGCCCATGTATAGATGATTGAACATGATTTACCTATATAAAATGTTCAATTTCCAGCCAGCAACGTTTGATTACCAGAGGATACATTTTCAGAACCAACACCAGTTCCAGCAGCAGCCTTATTGGTGATGAACCCATTTCATTATCCCATTGCGGTGATGGATATCCCCATTTGAACATGTGTTTTTCTCCATCAAACAAAATGATGTGTTTCAACAAGGCGGTTCTGAAAAAATGCTACCCAACATTTTTTTTAAAAAAAAACATCCACCGATTGATCACGATTTTCCCAACATACACATGGGCCACGTGGGCATCTTCATGATTTTAAATGGGTGCTACCCTCCAGTAACTTAACATAGACCCTGAAAATCACCCATTTTTAATGGAAACTTGTCTTCCAACCCCGACAACTGCCAGGGTCTATGTTAATTTACCAGAGGGTAAATCCCCCCATTTTCATGTATCAAAATCCTTAAAAACGAAGAACTTCCTGGCTGCATCGAGATCAGCTCTCGGAGAAAAAAAGGGAGAAATCGGCCACGTCACGTGCCGGGAGGATGACTCACATCTGCATTGGGCTGGGCCTGGTGGGACGCTGGGAATGCTATCAGGGGAGACCTGAGCTACATGATAGTTGGATTCCGGCAGTTGAAACACGTGGAACTTGACGATAAATCATATGAGACCATCTAAATTCTGGTAAAAAACATCAAAATCTAGGGTTACCCTATGTTCAAACACACCCATTTAGTTTCGATGAACCACAAAGAATCTCAGTGGACCCTTATCAATGTATGTGTGTGTGTGTCACATGATGAAGACTCAAGCAGTATCTGCATACATACATACATACATACAGTACCTACAGTACAGGACATATGTGTATCAGTGTATCTTAATCATAAGTGAAATATATTCATCATGTATCATTGGGGGTGTACATTGATACTCAGAAGAAACTATGTTACATTCACATTCACCATGTACAAAATATAGATGAAATACATGCACAATATACTGGTCTATATATGTATACATTACATACTTACTTACACCAAATTACAATAGAGGATATACATACACAAACAATATATAATTTAACTACATTACGTTCACGCACACACCTAATATTGCACTAAAATATCACATAACACACAACACAACACAACACAACACAACACAACACAACACAACACCACACCACACCACACACCACACCACACCACACCACACCACACCACACCACACCACACCACACCACACCACACCACACCACACCGCGCCGCACCGCACCGCACCGCACCGCACCGCACGCACCGCACCACGACACACCACGACACACCACGACACACCACACCACACCACACCACGACACGACACGACACGACACAACACGACACAACACAACACAACACAACTTCTACTACAAATATCTACGGATAGCTACAAATAGCTACAAATTATATATGGAGGCGTGCCCCGAATCATCCAAGTTAGGAGATGTTAGTACTGAACTCCATGGTTTTTGGGATCCACCCATGCTAAGAACCCCCATATACCACCCTCCAGCAAAAACAGCCAGGTGTGCCTTGGTCCAATCTGCATCAAACTCCTGAACGATGGACCACTCAGAGCCTGTGGCGAAGCTGTCCGAAAAGAACAGATGCCAGTTGTTTTTTAGCAGTAATTAGTTCAGTTTTAGTAGCTAAATTGAACCACCATCTCTAGTAGTTAAAGTCTTAAATCCTCATGCTTTATACGCGTTAAATCACATGTTTTTCATGGTTGAATCATGTTGAAATCCGCGTTGTGATGATATCGCCTTTTTGTTGGACAAACCCAGGATTCACCTTGAGCGCTGGGACCATTCGGCGATGATGCGGAACAGACCTCGGGGCGCCGGCCATGTCTAGATATAGATGTAATATGGCCTTATCATTTGTACATGGTTTTAAAATAGATCCATATATATATTATATTATATATTTACATCGGAATTAGATGGAATTAGATCATCCAAAAATAAATCAGCACCGTCAACAGCATATTCTTCTTGGTTGCAGTGCTCTTATTTATGATATGCGTCTTTGTGTTCACCATAATTTATAATGATTCATCGTGTATCTGGGCCCCATGGCTTCAGTGGCCGACGCATCACACAGTGGGAGTGAACCAGGACTCTCACCGCAACCAGATTCCAGGATCCTAACATGTATGATAAACCATAGATGATAAGCCATAGTACAAAAAATAGTCATTAGTAAATACATGTTCGATACATTTAGCGTAACTGATTAGTACCTATCCAGATCTATCCATCTTCTGAGCCATTTTATTACTACTAATCCATAATAAGGCATAGTACATAAAATTGTCATTATTAATCACTATTCGTGAATCCAAATCTAAGAATCTAACAATCTAACAATTAATCTAGTATAGTGGATTCCTATCCATCTTAGCCATTTCATCAGTACTAATCCATAATAAGTGGCTAAGCCCAATCTATGGTAAAATCGCACCCAATCCTCAGGACGTCCCTGCGAAAAGCAGGTGCTCAGAGGCCGATGTGACCACCTACAAGGGCATCCGGAGGTGTGGTTGAGAGAATACTTGGGACTATGTATATTATATATATATACAGTTTATATACATATATATATATATACATATGAGTGTGTGGTATATAAGTAACTGAGTATATTACAATCTATATTAGTCCCGTGGTTCAGAAACCCGCCAGTTGATGGCCGGCGCCTGTAAACGTAGGTGACCATCCAAGCCCAGCACCCTGTGGCTTTCATCCAGCGGTAGTGTGGACTAGGTGAGCTGGTTGGTGGTTGACCTGCCCTATAATGATGGGAGCATTAATGATGGTTAATATACTGTTAATAATGTTTAATACCATGGTTATTATTTGGTTAATGATGGTTAATAGTAATGACTGGTTGGTGGTTGAGCCACCTACCCTTCTGAAAAATGATGGACTTCGTCAGTTGGGATGATGACATTCCCAATATATATGGAAAAATAATCCAAGTGTTCCAAACCACCAACCAGATTAGGTAGACTAGATGAGTAAGTTGGATTCGTGAACTAGCAATTTTGTAACTTTAGCATGATTCCCTACTATTGTCTCTCTTTCCCCAACATGATTTCTTGGACCCTGTCGGGATGATTTACTTCCCATCGTGAGGTCGTTGGTCGCCGTTACATATTTGCTTCGAAGAAAACGGCATATCACAATGATGCTGACCCCATTTCCTATCATGGCTGGAACAGTTTCAAGTATATTTTATCGCTTTTAAATGCTATTCTGGTTGGTGGTTTTAACCATCTTGAAACATATTAGTCAATGGGAAGGATTATCCCATATATAATGGAAATATAAAATGTTTGAAACCACCAACCAGTATCAATATCTGGCTCAAAATAGGAGGTTGCCTTGGCTTGCCCAGGCAGAACACTTTCACCAGGACCGAAGAAGTCATCGCCACAAGTCCGGCCACAAGGCACTGGGTTTCCCAACGGAAAGAGATGCGTAATGACACCTCTCGCCAGCCATTTAGGAAAAAACAAGATCAATGGGGAAGGACTAAGTTCCAAAAGATGATTGGTTGCAAAATATCGCCATCAAAGGGCTCTATACCTCCAATTGTTACATATCTTGTTCATGGTTCACCCAAGACACACTGCGCTTTCCCCGCGCGCACGCGAGGCCAGTGGTCGTTTCGACAGCTGGAAGGCCATCTGGGCCAAATCTGGGGAGGATAGTGCCACCAGCTCCTGGTAGGAATAAATGAAGCAGCCTGTATCCGGGAAATTAACAATTCATATACCATTCAATACCTAAGTGGTCATTTTATCACTGGAATATTATAAATGATACGTAAAACAAGGAGTAAAAAATATATGTATCTGGTATCCAGTTAAAATATGAGATGAACAACTGAACAATGGATTGGTCAAAAGGGAAGTGAAGGTCTACAGGAAACTGTGTTTTTGTTTGCCTATCAAATACTTCAGGTATCCCGGTGTCCCGTACATTTCTCCCTTCACCCAATTCTACGAAAGTGGAGATGGGAGTATATGCGTTTTAAGCAACGAAAGGGTGATTTGAGTAGCAAAAATGCAGAATGAAGAATAAGAGATAACCAAATAAAGCAAATCAAATATATGATTAGTACCTTTAATATGTAAAGGTTTGAGTAAAGAACGCGGATATTTTATCAAACGTGAAGTATAAAGCAACAATTGAGATTTCATCACCATGAGGATTTAAACAACAGAAAAATGGGGAATGGGCTCTGCACAAGACTGAGTATCCGTAATGGACATTTCACCAAGAATCACGCATGGAAAATTAATAGAAATGAGCTACCAAACTTGGGATTTAGCAAAACGCACATTCGGAATTGACCATGAAACATTCAGATATGATTCATCAGCAAACATTAGCACAAAAATCAGAAAAAAACGCATGCAAACGTGAACCTGAATAGGAAACACTGGGGATGTCACCATACTTTGGGTTGCCATCCTAGTTGGTGACTGGCCACAAACCATTCATCGTTTTCATCCAACCCCAAGGGATCTGAAAACGAATGAGATGGTCACATGCTGAGTAGATTCTTGCAATTTCCAGTGCACATGTCGAGTAATGAAGTTTATGATAGTTTATATAGTATAGTTTAGTATAGTTTACGTAATTTGATGTAATTTGATGACATTTTTCCCATACTGACAGACCACTTTCTTCTGGAGACAGCGAAGCTGCTGGAGCATATGCAGACCATATGAATGCACACTGGTACCCAAGTTCCAAAATGCCTCACCTTTTAGTTCCCCCGAAAATGTGTAAGTCCACCAGATCAGACTGAGATTGACCAAAACCATCCAAAACTATTTTGAAAACACATTCCCCCTCTTGGAATAATATGTCTTGCAGATCAGGGTCACTCTTATTAGATACCCAAGAGACAATCAGTGTGTCATGAAAAGGATGACATACACCTTCCGGTACTCAAACGCGGCAATGGGAAATTCACCAGTTATAGGTTACCAGTAGTACCGCACAAGGCGGTGGCGGAAGTTTCAAAAATAGGACACCTATAGGAGAGGTGAGTTGTTGTGAATCACGGATGGCAGAGCGAACCGATTGATGGACCGAAAGGTGGTTGGAACGTCGATCTATCAATTTATCCATCCATCTTTCTTTCTATCTATCCATCCATTTGTCTGTCTATCTGCCTATCTGTCTATTTATCTCTTTATCTATCCATCTATCTATCTATCTACCTATCCTTCTAGTTGTCTGTCTACTTATCTATCTGTCTATCTACCTATCCATCTATCTGTCTTTCCATCCATCTGCTTTGCTCTCTATCTGTCTATGCAGCCGTCTACCCATCAAACTACTGGAAGTAATTGTGTAGCGACTTCAAAAAAATGTCTTTTTGAACAGGCTGGGAAAGCAAAACATTGAATTATTTTTCAACAGGCTGGGAAAGCAAAATGGGGAAAAGTCAGGAGTTCTGGCAAGAATGATCAACAATTTCCGTGTTTTGGTACTTTTGCAAGGGTGTATGTGGTCCAATTATTTTTGTTGGGCTAAGCTAGGCTTCCTTCACCCGAAATTCTAGCCATGGGGGTACTTCTTGGAGTGGCACGTGAGGCCCAGGACTTGATATCGATGAACAATTTCGAAATTGACCCGGGCGGATGGATGTGGAGATGCGCAACTATGCAGGAAAGCCAAGCAATGATGCAGCTCGTAAGACTCTTCGAGATTAGATGATTAGATGGGTAAATACCACTGCTCCGGCTAGTAAAAAGGAAACCACCACGTAACTGACGACCACAAACAGGAGGTAAGCAGCAACATGAGGAAGGTAGAGCTGATTGTTGGGGCATCACTTGCCGATAGATATCCACTGGCAAACAGGAAATGTGGTGACGATGGACTGGAATTCCAATACGGAAACCATGTCAGGTGGCCAGTACAGTTTTTCAGCGTTGTTTCCTGCGCATGTGCTTTGTCCTACTTCACCATGTTGCACGATTTTGTGAGCTAGGTCGAGTTGATTTTCAATCTCGAAGTGACTTCATCAAACTCCTCACTGGGTACGTCTCTTGGACTTAACCCTGCAAATCATTTATTGGGGTGCCCCTTTTTGAAGGAATAAAATTGACTGCAACTGCGACGTCACACCTCTTGGACTGCTCCAAAGGGTCGTACCTTCCCAGGCCACAATTAACTTAACAGTTCTGCTGCTCTGAACATGGCCCAAGGATGTCGACGGTGCTTGTCGGCTGCTCCTGAAGTTTTCTTTCACCAACCAGCATGAAGCATGCGCCGGGAAACGTCTGGGCTTCGAGAAGGATGTCTGGCCGCGGGTCCGAAGTCAGTCTGTGAGCTTAAGAAATCTGACTCAACGTCGACTGTCGACAAGCATCTACGCAACCTGTGTTTTTCAAATGCACAACGCCAACCATTACCCACCTTGGACTTCCTTCCCCTGGCGCGCCGGCCACGCAAGCCCGTGCAACGGTGATGCTCGACAGGAAATTCTTGGTGGACCAAGAATCTTGAATTCAAGACACCATGTCTATCTATCTTTCTTTCTATTTCTCTCTTTCGAGATCTATCCATTTCCTTGTCTATCTGTCTGTATTTCCAGTTGTCTTTCGGTCTATGCAGTGTGGACTGTGGAGTGTAATGTGTAAAGTGTCGTGTTTAGAAGAGTGTGGAGTGTCAAGTGTAATTAGAGTACTGAACTGTGATATGTTATGATGCTCTGATATGCTATCGTATACTACTACATGTGCTCCTCTAACTCATGATGAACTGTGGTATAATATATTGTGATGCTTTAATATGCTATCGTGTGCTATATGTGCTCCTCACATTCGTGGCGTAACGCCCTCTGGCAGCCAGGATTGGGGCACAGAAAGCATAGGGTTCCAAAAGACATCAAAAAACACCAGCCAAATCATCCGGGTGGCAACCACGAGGATTGACAACAATCACGCCCCAACAACTGCTGAGGTTTATGAGTGGTGTTTCGTAATGGTTATTTATTGTTAAATCATGTTTGATCTAAAAGGCATTGAGAATTCTTGGCTACCGACAGATTTCCAAGACATAGGTTTCAACAATCTCAGCACAGTTTCGTTACCTGAGATACCAACCCCTTGACACCTTCCTCACTGCCAATTGCATCAATTGTGTTAAATGTAAAAGCATATAAAAGCATGTAATAGCATCTTTGTAGGCATGCTAGAAACTTAAAAAAACAAATGTCAAATTGATCTTGATGTAAGTTGCAATCCCTTTTGGTTGTTTCATGTTCAGCTGCGAGGCCGGTAAAGTCATCCTCTTCAAATGTCCCACGCATGCCATCGTTTTTGGAAATGCTACAAACCCTCCCGTTTTGCTCACTTTTGGCAAGGTGCAGAATCCCTAGTGCCTGCGAAGCAAAACCACATCTGAACCTTCAAAAGTGGTCCGAGCATGATGTTGTGTTTTTACCATTTTGACTTGGAAATGTGCTTCCCGCCACAACGGCGTGCACTTTTCGACATCTCACTTCCAAAAGTGCTCCGAGAATGGTGTGTTTTGTACATTTTGACTTGGAATGTGCTTCACAACTTCCAAAAGTGCTCCGGCCCTGCTGTGTTTTGCACATTTTGACTTGGAAATGTGCTTCGCGCCACAACGGCGTGCAACTTTTCATTTCTCATCTGGCCAGATGGCTCCGCACCCGCCGCTTTAGCGAGCCTATTTTTCGACCCTCCGGAGCCACACATCTTCGGAAAAACATAGTGTTTCGCGACTTTCCTACCTTTTCGTGCACCTGCATCTTCTTTCTTCTCACTCTTTCTCTTCTCTCATCTTCTCTCTTCTGCTCTTCTCCTCTCTGATTCTTCCCACCTCTGCTTTTTCATCGGTCCATATTTTTGGAAGTTTGACTTCTAAACTTCCTTCGATTGTCCCATAATCAACCTTTTATTCATAGTGTATTTCCAATTAACATGTTTGATTATAGGTCAATCACGCAAACCAGGGTTGACGCAGCTGCACGAGAGGGTTTGGGGTTTAGGGCAGAAGATGCTGAGGTCAATATGGATTTGTCCGAAACTAGGCTACCCCAAGACCAAATGGCTGATCATAGCATTCCCTTAGAAAATTGTTCCATATAGCGGGGTATAAATACAAACCATAAAGTTCAGCTACCAAACCTAATATCATATCGATGTATACCATGTTTGGTTATATCATAGTATATATATATTTATTTATATATATATATAATCATGTGTATATATTATATAATTATATTAGGTTGTGTTATACTAATATACAAACATGGTTGTCTGAACATGGGGTACATCCTCCAAATGCACTGTTTGTAGAAAATTGCAATAAGCCATTGGGAATTTTTGGATTACCCTATTTCAGGCAAACCCATATCCTCATTCAACGGTCAATCTTTGGTGGTCCACAAAAAAAAGGCGAGTTGTGGTGATTTTTCATTTATAGCAAACAACGAAAAGATGAAACTATCTATCCAAGCTTGGGTTTACGAATTTTCGGAGTTAAACAAATAGTTTTTTTCATATCCCATCATGCATTTATATATCATTGATATCCTCATATCCTTACCCAGCTTTGTAAGTCCTGCAGCACGGCCACACTCTCCGGACGTGATGGCACCAAAGCCTTGGTATCATAACATGTTAGGCTTATGATTTACTATATATATATATTATTATAAATATATTATATATATATACATTGTTTAATACAAAGCGCATTCTAGCATTGCTAACATGATTCATTCATATGTAATTATTCATATTCATATTATGGGGACATAGGATGACATAGGTATGTATTCAATATTGATGAAGATTTAATGACGTTCTTGTGGATTTCATGATTCAATATGTTGGCTCCACATAATCCATGGAATCCATAGGGGACCCCAAAATTTTGGGTGATATACCAGTCTTGCTAAGTAATTCCAACACAACAAATCTAGTGTGGTCATAGCTCCTTGGTTCACACTTCCATCCAAAAAAAATGCAGTGCTGGGGGCCTCGCTCTGCCTGGGATGCATCACCGACTGCACTGGATGTTGCTTCAAAATTGAAAGCTACCGTACCTCCAGAAATGGATGGTTCAGAGTTCACTGTATGACTTAAAACTGACTATTTTATATACATACATATATGTATATGTCTTATACATGGTGTATATATATATATATTAATATTTGTATATCTGGAGCCAATGCCACCTCATGTGTGGTTATGATATGTTATGGTATAGGCACCCCCAGACAATTCCACATCATTCCCCCTGCTGCATTCAGACCCAATCGTCGATGCGGAAGAGGTGGAGGCTATTGGTGTCGTCAACGGCCACCACATAGCCCTGTTGGGCGAATCTTCATGGATATAACGATATAACAATGAACATGATTTAAAAAAGGAATAGGGTTTTAATGACTTTAACCAAAATAAATAGGGATTCAACCAGTGAAATAAATTAAATGTATATTAAATGTGGATGACTGATAACGTATATACAACCATGGTTGTAAGCCCCAAAAGTTGGGTTTGATGGGCCCCCAAAAGTTGCCATGGAATAGATCATGTTCTTTTGTTCTTACCCTGGAATTTTAGGGGACACTACTTCCAGACAAACCCATATCAACATACAGTAGCTAACCTTAGAGACCCAATAGTTTCCAACGATTATCCCAGCAAATGCAAGGACTCGGATCCCCAGCAAAGTCTGCGATATCCACATGATTGGGCTACAACCAAGAATGATTGTGATACAATGGATAACGACCAAACACATACAATGAATTCGGAGAGATTGGGGGACCAGCCATTGTTCTCCCAAGCAATTTCGGAGATTCACCAGCGGCGGAGTCGCACCTGGGAAGCGCATTCCAACAAGCGAAGTCGCCTTGCGGTACCCCTGGCGATTACTCCACGATCTCATCCTCATTGAAGTGACATTTTCTGGATACCTTTAGATACAATTTCACTGAAATAACCAAGGACTTTACATGATGTTTCTACCAGGAGGTCTGCACAAACCCGACCATGAAATTTCAGGTACTAATCTTGGGTTTGCCACGGTTTAGCATGGTTTAGCATGGTTTATCCCATATGTCCTTCATCTTTCTGATCCCCATCTTCTGCTCCCTTGAATTCACAGCTATGTCAACTGGTCAACTAAATGTGGTTTATAATGTAATATATATGTAAGGTCTATGGTGGTTATAACATGTTATAACTATACTTAGATTGGGCTATAACCAACTTATAACTTAGGGGCGCCAAGAATACGAGAAAACTCGCTGATGATTGCTTTCCAATTGAATCTATGCGCTTGTCGAGCGCTTAGGGCATGTGCAACGAAAAAATGAACCACAGGGATTTCACCACAGGGATTCCACCACAGGCTTCCCGACCCGGTGCACCGCCAGGAAAGATGCAAAAAGTCTCGCCTTTGTTGTGGGAAACCCATGGAAACCCCTGAGGCGAGCATGTCAGACAGCCAATCTTAGACAATCCTGTCAAGAGTCATGTTTTTTTTTGTGCGTTTGTGCGTATCCCTACTAAAATAATCACTTGTAGCAAAAGGCTAAAGTACTAATGACGGTTGGCTTGATCCAAATAAATGGAAGGTGCCAAATAAAAAAGAACCTTCAAAATCCTTCAAACTACCCCATGCTTGAAACTGCCAGTAAAAAACGCCAGAATTTCTTGAGCCACAAGGCTCCCTTATAAGGAAACTGGTTCTCTATCCTTCTGCGACTTGAAACGCCCTTTCACGGGCGTGCAGCAAGGAGTCCATTGCTGAACCATCCAAAGTATCCATCCAAGGTTTCCTTGGTCAAAATCCCAGTTGGATTTAAACATAGGGTGCCCACAATTCGGATGGATTATCTCTATATTATATATTATAATATATATTAATATATATATATGTGTGTGTGTCATTATCTGAATTAGCTCCCAAAAAAAAACCATTTGCAAACAAACCCAAATTGGAAATGCTGTAATTAGCATGGTGAGTAAAATCATGTAAAATCCCATCGAAATTCCCCATTGATGTAAATTTCCAAGAAAATGTTGTTCTTTTATATCCGATTGTATCGCCATTAAACTGGCCATCTCGAGGCTATCCCCTGGATGTCAATCCAGTCACCCAACTGAGCTTCCCCACAGCCGGGCCTGTAGCCCACCCGCGTGGCGAATCAGGCGGCATTTCGAGGTGAACCTGGGGTTTCTGGAAGATGTTTCATGTTTCCCGCATGCGTAGCAGGCGCAGCACTTCAGACGTGTCGCATTGCGTGCTCTACACTCCACACTCTACAATCTACACTCCACACTCGACACTCCACACTCCACACTTTACACTCTACACTTTACAATCGACACTTTACACTCCACACTTTACACTCCACATTTTACACTGCACACTCTACACTCCACACTCCGCACTCTAAACTCTACACTCCCCACTGTACACTCTACACTTTACACTCGACACTCCACGCTCTACACTCCACACTTTACACTGCACACTTTACACTCCACACTTCACACTCTACATTTTACACTGCACACTCTACACTCCACACTCTAAACTCTACACTCCCCACTGTACACTGTACACTTTACACTCTACACTTTACACTCCACACTCCGCATTTTACATTGTACACTCTAAACTCTACACTCCCCACTGCACACTCCACACTTTACACTCTACACTTTACACTCCACACTCTAGACTCCACACTCTACACTCCACACTACAGACTTTACACTGTACACTCCACACTCCACACGTTGCACTTCACCCTCTTCCGCATTCGACAGTCTAGTGGTAGGGTAACAGGGGAAAAATGTACAAGACTGTTCAAATAACTTGTTTCACAAAACCGTTCTACGTGAGTGCATTCGGGTTCGTGGGCTGCATCTTGATTTTTCTTGAATTAAGATGTTCTTTTTTCGATATCAACATTTTTGGAATTGTGTCTGCATTTCTGTCGATTGGGATCAAAGGAGGTTGACGTGGGTTTCTCATACAGCAAATCAATGAACTCTGGTCATATCTGCGCAATGTGCTGTCTATTTTCGAGTGTTTCCTGCTTTGACAGCGGGAATCCATGTTGGTTTTGTTGCATTTTTTTCCTGGTCCTCTAGCCTTATCTGCGCCTTTTTGGTGCTTTTCTAGACCTCATGGCTTTCCGTGGTCCCAAGGTCCCAAGGCACATGTGGTGATAATGTGATCATCTATAGGGATGGGACGCTGATTTATTGGTTCAATCTCATCGATGTGATGGGCATGATCAACAAACAATGTCATATATATATATATATATGTATACAACCTCTGGAAATTTAACATAATTATGGAATGTCATATTTATGTATGTATTGTGAATCCCCACTGTTTGTCATATCTCCATTACCAAGGTTTGCACAGATCTATCGTTTTTTCCATCGAACCGAAACGGGGTAACCGATGGCAACCGCGGATATTTGATGCCCAATGCCCAAGGCTTGCTACTTAAATCCCAAGACTTGCTACTTAAATCACCATTTTTTCCCAGTTAGAACAGGTTAAATCCACCATTTCTGCTGGTTAAATCAGGTTTCCTCTTGAACGCAACACAGAGCTCCCGGCCAGCCCGCACTTTGAGAGTAGGCGAGCTCATAGACCTGGAGGATGGCTTTTGTGTGGGTCATGAAGTCATTTCCTGGTCATCTTTTCTGGACATGTTAGGATCCAGAAAGCCATGTTCATATCAAATATTATATATATTACATGTTATACATATATATATATATATATATCTTATACATGTTATCTATCTATTTACAAATTATACATATGTATATATATATATATACAATCATATCATACCCTATGGATCCAAGTACCTTCTTAGGAAGTGTTTGGGGTATGATTTAGGGGGTTAAGTGCCTTCTCAGACAATGTTTGGATCCATAGGGATATAATTATATATATACTGTATTTATGTTGTTAGCTTATTAATGAAGCTGCCAAATGCAGGATTTCACGATTGGGTGGATAGGGTTTTTTAAAGCCGAGACGTGGATGGTTTCAACATGTTTCAACCAATGATATGTTGCGGATATATATGTCACCAAACAAATTAGAGGTGGAACACATTAAATGTGTAGCCCACCTTCAAAAAAGGAACCCATCGTATTGTAAAAAAAGAATCTAATCAGCACATGGTCTATTGACTGGGATCTAACCAGAATAACTAGATCATTTGCTAATTAGATCCCAATTCTGGAAATTGGAGTAGCTAGATCCCAAAGAATTCAACCATCAATTGGGATCTCACCCTCCGCAGATTCCGCGGTAACAGTGGAACCGGGTCGCAACTCTGAATCGACTGAAGCCGGCTATGGGATTTGTCATCATTTCCATTATCCATTGGGATTTATAGATTTTATCCATGATCCATTATCCATAATATATAATATTATATATATACCTGAAGTCTCCACTACCCTTCGTTTTTGGGGTCGTTTGCAAAACACCTCTTTTTTGGGTACGTTTGATACTTTTTGGGGTCGTTTCATGCAAAAAAGGCCTTTTATCTTCCAAGCAAGTG
>Ga0126342_10013078_pt1 | contig 14746 bp, 9 predicted proteins | sample Cyp1metagenome_FD_92528 | JGI IMG/M metagenome (GOLD analysis project Ga0126342, IMG submission 92528) | Coral microbial communities from Lord Howe Island, Old Settlement Bay, Australia - Cyphastrea 1 metagenome | ecosystem: Host-associated > Invertebrates > Cnidaria > Coral ... | reverse complement strand
GTTTGATTTATTTCGTCCATTCGAAGGAACGAACCAAACAAGAAAATAACATTGATATTTGGGGTGAGGGGGGTTGCTCTATGTATAAGGGTTTGAATAATTCGTCCATCTACGGTAGTTCGTGAAATATCTACCATAAACCATAGTTTATTCAGCCACTTTTCTGTTCACCAACGGTTCACGCCTTCGCTCGCTCGACTGCCAAGTTGATTCCCTGGTTATTGTTTTACCATCTGGTCATTTAACCAGAATCACCATTTTTCATAGGAAAACCATAGGAAAACCATAGGAAAACCATAGGAAAATGGTGGTTTAATGGGATTTAATGGGATATACCCTCTGGTAATTTGTTACAGTTTGCTATTGAAGCCATGGCCATTGAAATAGTTGAGAAAAACCCAGCTATAAAACTAGGGTGGATTTTCCAGTTCGTTCTGTGAAAGTTTACCAGAGGTTATATCCTATTAAAATCCCATGGAAAATCCCATGAACAACCACCATTTTCCTATGGTTTTCCTATGGTTTTCCCTATGAATTAATGTGTTTTATATTGGTAAAATAAGCGTTGAACTCAAAATTACCATCCGGATTCCCTGACTTCCCTGTCTGGCCATGGTAAACCAACAGTTTGCGAACTGGAAAATTGCCATTTATAGTTGATTTACCCATTAAAAATGGTGATTTTCCATAGTTTTTTGTATGTTTACCAGAGGGTAGAAAAGGGGACAATTTTCACCATGTTTCACCTCTCATCTCTCATTTTCATTGATTTTGATGTTTAGATCATCCATAAATAGTATTCATTGGATCCATGGAGGTATTAAAACTATGGAAATCACCATTGTTAATATTCAAACACATTGTGAATAAATAGAAACTATGGATACCCTTGTTAATAACCAGTATTCAATCACATTGTCAATATTAAAACTATGGATACCCTTGTTAAATAATCTAAACTATGCATCAACACTAGTTTATAGAACATTTACACTTAAAACTATGCGTATTTATGCATCAACAGTTTCCATATTTATCCCATTACTTTATTCCATGATATTTCCATGAGATATCCCATGAGATATCCCAATAAACCACTATATTGGTAAAATAACACATATTCAATATAGTGACAATAAATTGGTTAACCATTTCAATAATGTGATTGAATAACCAATTGATTGGGATTTTTATATTGAAATGGTTATTTTTATATTTAAATCCCATTGAATTGGTTATTCAATCACATTGTGACCATTAAAACTATGGATACCATTGTTAAATAGAACATGTTCCAGTCCGCACAACGTTTACAGGTTCTGGCTGGTCCCTTTGCCAAGAAGTTTCCAGATGCCAAGTCTCTCGGATGAGATTTGGATGGGATGTGGAGCCGGAAGAAAAGTCTGGTGATGTTTTGCAATCCCTAATTTTTATGAGGTATCTAGAGGTATCTAGAGGTATCTAGAGGTATCTAGAGGTATCTAGAGGTATCTAGAGGTATCTAGAGCTATCTAGAGGTATCTAGAGGTATCTAGAGGTATCTAGAGGTATCTAGAGGTATCTAGAGCTATCTAGAGGTATCTAGAGGTATCTAGAGGTATCTAGAGGTATCTAGAGGTGTCTAGCCCATTTTTGGTGAGTTATCCAATTTTTTAGAGGTATATACCATTTTGTAATTCCTGTTAGTTATCCATTGAAACAATGATATTTTGATAAGAACTGGCGATATTTGTACAAAGAACTGGTTACAAGTTTTTTTTGGATCCCATTTTAGTAATGTGATGTTTAGTTATCTAGAGGTATCCCTAATTTTTGGACCTAGTAGTAAGCTTTTTTTAGCTCATACAAACCATTTTAAAACCAGAGCTCCTTGTTGTGACTACCCTCTGGTAATTTGTTACATAGCTATTGAAAATGGCCATCGATTTCGTGAGTTTTCCCATTAAAAATGGGTGGATCTTTCCATAGTTATGTAACAGTTTACCAGAGGGTGCTATCATTTTCACTATCGGTGGAGGGAGCGATTCGGAGGTTCCAGAGAGTTGTATGGGTAAAAGTCATCCCCAGTCGTGGTAGGTTTCTGGCATTTTTTGTGCATCCCACATACCCGGCCTGGTAAACCATAGGAAAACCATAGGAAAACCAAAGGAAAATGGTGGTTCAATGGGATTTAATGGGATATAATCTCTGGTAAACTTTCACATAACTATGGAAAGATCCACCCATTTTTAATGGGACAACTCACTATAGATTGCCATTTTCAATAGCTATGTTAAATTACCAGAGGGTATATTCAACCACTAATTTTTGGAGAGGAGGGGACTGTGGCGAAGTGATTTTTGAAAGAAAAACATCACAAAACACTCTATTTGGATTTTTTGTGGGCACATATTTCTGACCCTTGGCGAAGTAACCCAAACATTTGATATGTTTGTTTGTGGAGAAAGTTTGTGACAGGGATTGCTGTGCAGAAATGGACACCTAGCCAACCATCATCCCATGAACGGGATCCCTACCTCCAATTGGTTTGATCTTTTTTGTTTAATCCTATCCCACCGTTCATAACACCCCATTTCTATGGTACAGGATGGGGCCCCCAGTCGATAGCGTTCAGTTGGTTTCTAAGTGGCTTAACAATGGTTTATGGTAGATATACCGAACTAGTTAATGGGGATTATTTCATGGTTTATAAACCAACTTATAACTATGGGGGGGCCCATCCTGTAATAAAATGTGGAAAAAACCTTACTTTTTACCATGGTTTCGGGGGGATGGGAGTGGTGGGGCCACATTTTACTCGACCAACGTCGTGTGGCTAGTCAGGAGCACCAAGCTTTTTAGGCTCCAAAACGGTGCAGAAACGATTCAGAAACCATGAAAATTGGTTTATAAACCCCATAAACATGCATACATCATAGATATATTCATCATGAACCATAGTTAACATACGTAAGCTTTTCTGTGGATTTTTGGCAAATTTCTGCCCTTTCAATGGGAGTTGCAGAGTTCCCACATCACGTCAATGGGAATTTCAGGATATTCCATGAAATTTCGCCCTCAAAAATAGGCCTAACAAAATGCTAGGTACCTCCAATAAATCGGTCCCTGAAATGATCATTGATTAAATGTGATTTATGGTGATTCTAACTATAGTTCATTCACGAAAAAAGTTGATTGACGATTTAGGCGATTTACAGTAGATTACTGTAAATGTTCCTTTATGGTACTTAATGATATTTAATGATGAACGTCACGTTGCCAAGGTTTTACGTTGCTCCTGGACAATTTTCGGTGCCACTTGTGCCAGCCTCAGAAGTGTCGGAGGTTCCGGGTGCCCCCCCTAGGCTGGTAGGTTGAAATCCTGGGCGACCAAGTTCAACCCCAACTTGCCAGAAGCCTAGGCAGATTTGCTCTTCACGATGGACCATGAGTTCTAGTGTATTAACCAATGTTAACCAATATGCCATGATCACAGAAAATATCCCATAGGTCTCCCCATAGCCATGTTTTCCCCGATGGATTGCAATTCATCTACCTGCCGGTCGACCAGAAGTGAAATGCCATAGGTCGACCGGCCCCCAGTCGAGCGATAGCTTTCAGTTGGTTTATAAGTGGCTGAATTCTATGGTTTATGGTGGATATAACGAGCTAGTTAACTAGTTCATGGGGATTATTTCATGGTTTTTAAACCAACTTATAACTGGGGGGCCCATCCTGTACTACTCCCATGTTTGATGGGATCAAATTCACGTGCCAAATCCTATACCAGATACAATGATATAACATGATTAATATAACCATTGATTTCCCATGCTGTTTTCCTCCAAGTCCAACAATCCCAAGCAGCTCATCTCAACTCATATCCCCATGGGTTTTTCCAATGAACATGCCAAGTTATACATGATTTTCCATTGATTTCCCATGTATTTTTTCCCCCATCCCTATGAACTCACCATCAGACTCCTATTTTTCCCATATTAACCCATAATTTTCCCATATTTTTCCCAGATTTTCCCATGTTTTTTCCCTATTAACCCAAGTGAGTCACGTGTTTGCTCCTAGGACTTGCCACTGAGTGTCTTGGGCTTCCCGGACTTTGAGGCCGGGGATTTTACCAGTGAAAGTCTTCAATAATTATGATATAGTATGAGAAAATACAATACAGAAAAATACATCTACAATTACAGTATATAATTGTATATATATATATATTATAATAGATATAAGATATCTTTATGATATATTATACTTATGATATAATATGATATAATATAATACAGTACAATGCATCTATAATTGTATATATATAGTTATATGCACCAGGTCCACATATGAAAGATGCCGAACATATCTTGGACACCTGGAAATATGAGATAGATATCATCTGATTTCCAATCTTGAATTGGGATAATGGCCTGACTTTCCCGGAACAGCCTTGGCAAGTCAAGAAGTTCAAGTGCTCATGTCTATTAATCTCATTTTATTAGACGAATTTAGTATCAATCTAGCCATCTAAATGCTATTGTATTGGTTGATCAACATCTAAATTCACTTTATTTAGATACCCTCTGGTAAACTAACAGAGCTATTGAAAATGGCCATTTATAGTTAATTGTCCTATCAAAAATGGTGATTTCCCATAGTTACGTTAGTTTACCAGAGGGTACATGTTGTGTCCAATTGATATCTAAAATTCACCAGGTATCCAACCAGCATGGACATTCACTATCGAAAAAGTATTCCATTGGGACGCGTGGATTATACATTGGGTACGTATCAACTGGATACTATCTATACCAAACCAAACGACTATTTATAATTATGCTTGATACATCTAGATACTATTTATATGTGTCCGTGAATAATTATTCATAATTATTCACATATACTGAATACTAATACCATTCCGAAATGTGGGGTAAAATTTGCATCCTCCAATTGTTATGATCACATGATCACCCTGCGAACTATAGACTATAGTAATAGTTGCAATCATATAGTATTATTATAATACTAATCCTAACTTCATTATAATACTATATAAATATAGTTACATAGTTAGTCATATAGTTAGTTCATTATAGAGTTGGTTATATCATAATATTACTATATTGCACACAGTTAGGTATATTGTGAGTCAATTGACTACATAATTAAATGATACATTTAACGTCTATATCTCTATAGTTATTTCGTCACCATATAGCATTGATATGATATACCGACGATATATATATATATATATAAATGTAATACACATTATATACCTTATGGTAATTTAACGTAGCTATGGACAATCACCTTTTTCAGAACGGTAAATCATCATACATCACATCATACATAGTCTATAAACGGGTGATTTTTCATAGCTCAAAATAATTTCACCAACCTACCCTCTGGTAAACTAACATAACTATGGAAAATCACCATTTTTAATGGGAAAACTCACTATAAATGGCCATTTTCAATAGCTATTTTGACATAACCAGAGGGTAAACTAATCTTGTGTTCCGCCAGCCCTGGGGTTCTCCGATGGCTTCTCCGATGGCTTCCGCTGTGTTTTTTTTGACGTTGCCGCTGTCTTGGCTAGCGGTGGTGGTAGCGACTTCACAGGAAAACGCAAATTTGGAGATCTCATTATCTCTTGTTTCTCTGAGACGTTGGGTTGAACTCCTAGATGATGCTACGCTGCTGCACGCTCACATCATGTAGCCTCGTTCGTTTGAAATATTATTGTCACCAAATCACCATACTTGAAACTATAGTTTTATTAATAAGATAAATTTCTGTATATACCAAACACGAACCATATGATATAATGATAGCGAAATCGATGAGGACATGAATTAATAAACATATATATATATATATATGTACATAAAATGACATTAATATAATCGGATACTAATAATATTTACGGATCAATGATAGTGTTTTACTACGTGCAAATTTACACTACTGATCTAAGGTATTGTATATTATATTATATGATAGTTTCATCTCAATATTTATTTACTATATACTACACTATTATAATATATATATATATACTAGATTGCAATATACTATATGTATATCTCAACTGTGATACCAGATATAAATAGATACTATATAGATACTATATGTATATAGATACTATATGTATATAGATACTATATGTATATAGATACTATATGTATATAGATACTATATGTATATAGATACTATATGTATATAGATACTATATGTATACTATTATTATACTACACTATTAATGCCAACATAATATAACTATCAGTGATATGATATTATTATAACATAATATACTATATAGATATATTCTCAACTATATCAACTAATACAACTATCATGATACTATATGTATATTATTATTATATTAACTATATGACACTAATACAACTAATACAACTATCAACTATATAGATACTATATGTATACTATTATTATACCAGTGATTGTTTTCTCAACTCCCCAGATTTTTGGAGCCAGGTCTTGGACCCTGAGCGCTTGGAGGATCTGCCCTGGAACGAGGATTGCCTCACGGCCTACGTGCCGCGGCTGCGCCACTGCGCCGGGATGGCCGTGGAGTCACCTTATTTCAGGTTAGTGAAGTATTATAATTTACCCATATATATATAGGTTTATAAGTGGCTGAATTCTATGGTTTATGGTAGATATAACGAACTAGATAACTATATGGTATTCATGGGGTTTATAAACCAACGTTCACATCACTGGGGGGGCCCATCCTGTTGGGTCATTAAATCCCAAGAAACCACTATATTCCATAGCTGTTTGGATCCCATTAAATCCCATTAAACCACCATTTTATACATCATATACAGGACACTCTCATTGTATTATCGGTTTCATTTTGTGTCAGGTGGACGCCGCCACCTTCGGAGAAGTGGCGTTGCTTCACAAGAGTTCCATGGCTTCGACGGCTTGGGACGAACGACGGAATTTCTTTGGGAAATCTGGGGAAAAACCATGGGAGACATGGGGAAAACATGGGGAAAACATGGGAAAAACATGGGAAAAACATGGGGAAATCATGGGAAAAACATTGGGAAATTATTGGAGAATGGGAAATCAATGGGAAAAACAATAGAAATGTTCAGGAGAAAATCATTGGGAAGATGAACAAAAAACGTAGGGAGATCAATGGAACAACCGATTGGAGAATGGCGAGTTTAATAGATCCATGGACAATGGGAAATTAACCAGGAAAAATGATTAGTTAATGGAATAGTCATGGGATTGTTTCAAATCCATTGTCAAAGAATCCCAGCTATTTAGGTGTGATAACCAGATTGCCAGGTAGAAGGAAACACATCTTCATATCAAATCATATCTCACAATATCTGAGACCATATCCTTACTGTATGTCCCCGTTGTCATGTTTCTTTTTCATGTTATGTATCCTCCTTATATATATCCCAGTTGATGATCAGATTCAGATGTTGCATGGGGGGGTATACACCAATTTCAGACACTGCTCAGACTTTTGGTGAAAAACTGGAGGGTTCCTTTGAAAAAAATATAGGGATACCATTATTAGCCACTATTAACCACTATTAACCACTATTAAATCACCCCAATTTTCTCATCCAAATTTTTTCACATCTTCGAATCGGTGACGGATCCCCGGGATCCGACCCAGTCATTGAAACCTGCAGCCATTTGGTCAGCTGCTGGTAGAAGTGGCTGCTGTGAAGTGGCCAGTCATTGCATGGTAACAGATGGCCCAAAGGATCTTCAAGGTTTGATTTTTGGGTGTGATAGAGAACTTTTTGATAGATACTTTAAGATACTCTTAGATACTTCAAGTTTTTTTTTCACAAAAAAGCAATGTTGTACCCGCCTATTTAGCTCAGTCAGTTTGTGTGTATCTTTCACTACTGGGTATATGGTAGAAATTGTTTGTTGTCTGGTGGGTGAAAATCAGCAGACAAGCACATGCAATGAAATATGAGAAATCACAAGGTTCTATTCATATATTAGAATATATTAGAATTTGCCCAACAAACATATGTTCTAAATATTTCAAATTTACCCCAAATCAAATTCTAATATAGGTTCTAAATATGAGATTTCAACATATATTGGAATTTGCCCAACAAACACAACTGGGGGTACACGCCCATCTCTACACGCAACAGTTATTATAGCCAATCTTACCTATGTTTCCATGATTAAATGCCCTAGTTGGTGGTTTCAGAACTATGTCCCATATATTTTCTATTTTTGCATTTCATAGATGATTCTTCCCATGTTCATTGTGTTTCTTTTTTGATGGGTTTACTACTTATATGGAGGTTTCCTAAAATGGAGGTAAACCCAAATCATCTATTTTAATAGGATTTTCCATAAAAAAAAAACATCCATTTTGGGGTACCTCCATTTATATATGAACCATGAAATAAACCCCAATAACTAGTTGGTTATATCATTATATCTACCATAAATCATACTTTATTCAGCCACTTTTAAAATAGAAACCCCATTTTGGGGTACCTCCATGACTATGGAAACCCTCATATCATGCTTATGAACCATTATTAGCCATTAGTAACCACTATTAATCACTATTAACCACTATTAACCACTATTAAATCACTATTAAATCACTATTAACCATGGTTTTTTCACCAACCAGTTGGGAATCACCACTATTAAACCCTCATCTACTTGCGGAGCGAATCCGACCGTGACGCTGTCGTCCCCTTTTGGCGGAGCTGTCATGGCACACTCCGCGGCTGGGCTCGAAATTTCAGCAGCGGAATCCCAATAAATAGACTCTCTCTCTCTCTATATATATATACATATACATATATATATATTCTACTGTACATATATCTATATCTATATCTATATCTAATATCTAATATCTATATCTATATATCTATATCTATATCTATATCTATATGTACATGCACTACACAATAACAATACGCATGTCCTGTGTCAACCTTGACGACTTCGGGCCTTGGAAGACGAGGGATGGACATCCTATGGCTAATCGAGGTGCTTGAAGCCCCAAATTAAATGCTTGCTGCCTACTACAAGTTTGTTTATCATTAGGTGAATTCTATGGTTTATCGTAGATATACATACATACATGCATGCATGCATGCATGCATGCATACATACATACATACATATATATATACGGTATATATGTATACACACTTAATGGGGTTATGGGGTTTATAAGCCAAGTTATAACTAGGAAGCCCCACCATGTATATATTCACTTTCATTGCAGACATACACAATGTTGGTTGTAAAACAAATGCCCGATAATATGTGTAACAAGTTTCTTTTGGCAGTATTTGGTTATAATGAACTCCCAATGATGGTAGTTGCTCATCCTTGCCCGATAATATACCCAGCACTGTCAATGCTTGGGTTAGGTGCTGTCAGATTCCTATAGGTTGGGCAGTCCAGCTGGTACAACTGGTACCACTAAACCGCCATATGCCGGGGGATATTCCCTGAAAAACAGACCTTGCCTGTGACATACACTGGACACACGGTGGCTCCTCCAATTTCTTTGGTGCCTGAAATACCCTCTGGTTATTTAACATAGCCATGGTATAGATGGCCCATTTATAGATGGTTTACCTGGGTTTACCTATTAATAGCATGGTGATTTTCCATGGCAAACTGTTAGTCATAACCAGGTTGGGTACGTCATAATGATTTGGTGCGCTGGGATGTGCATCCTCACATTTTGCCGGGAGATTTTTGCGCGAAAGAAATTCTCTATCGAATCCCATATTTACTGCTTGGTGAACAGTAAATCTCCAATATGTAAATCATTATCTCATTATGGATTATCATTATGGATTATGGGATTTATGTATTGGAGATTATGATAAATCCATAATAATCCAAATGTACTGTTGTATCTCATTATGGATTATCATAGTCTCCAATATGTAAATCTGTTAGTACAACCTTCTAAAATAACCTATCAATGATCATTTATCAATGATATCCACAGGTGTTACTTTTATGCAATCGGATATTGCCAATGGTCTTTTTAATGGCTCAAATGGAACCATTTGGTTCAGCTGATATCAGACAAAATGAGTGAGTGGATTTTCCAGCAAGCCATGTTTGATGTGGTTAAACCCACCAACCAGATTTCATTTTCAGGTACCATCTGGTAGCATGGTAGTGGAACATCCCCTTTAGACGATTTTCCCAGCGAACTAAACTTCCATGGATCGTTCGGGGATTTCCCGTCGCCAGCTGGCGGAAATTGAGCTTCCACCAGAGGGTACCTTTCCACCAGTTTTCCATGAAGAGTCTATTTAGATACCGTTCACAAAGCAATTTTCATTGGTCAAATCATCATTTTCACTGTTTCAATCTCCATTTTTATTGGTAAAATCCACATGTTTTATGGGTTAAACCAGCATTTTCATTAGTAAAACCTCTATGTTTAGTGGTAAAACCACCATTTTTATTGGTAAAATGTGGTACCCTCTGGTAATTTGTTACATAGCTATTGAAAATTGCCATAGAAATAGTGGATTTACCCATTAAAAATAGTGATTTTCCATAGCTATGTTAGTTTACCAGAGGGTACTTTTTCCAACCTACGGATGACTCGACTCACGGATCACGACCTAGCCTAGGTCGTGCCCATGAGAAGTCGAAGTCGTGATGAGAGGAGGTGCAGGGCTACGAATTGCTCCCCTGCAATTCGTCCCATGAAATAGTGCTTGGTTGATTAATAGTGGTTAATAGTGGTTAATATGGAAAATATGGTGATTTATTGGAAATATATGGGAAATATGGTGATTTATGGATGTTTACCCTCTGGTAAACTAACATAGCTATGGAAAATCACTATTTTTAATTGGTAAATCCACTATTTCTATGGCAATTTTCAATAGCTATGTTAAATTACCAGAGGGTACGCATAGTTGATATTATCCTGGGAGCGTAGCAATTGCAGGGTATTAAAAAGTGCGTAATTGTAGCAATACCAAAAATCTCGATTCTACTTGACATTATAGTCATTTGATAGCACTGAAGGGTAGCAATAGTTATCAACCATTATGAGTCATTAATACCCTCCAGTGCCAGCATTATATCCATATTATAATACTACTATTAATCATAATTTATGAAATAAAATACCCTCCGGTAAATTGACATTTCGACCTTGGCAGATAGGGGTTGGAAGATTCGTTTCCACTAAACATGGTGAATATTTCCAGGGTCGAACTTTTAATTTACCAGAGGGTTTTTACATAACTCCAACATAACTCGTACTTGTGGTAGATATATCTATACTTAATAGGCTGATAAACCAACAGATATTTTTTTGGGTCACCACCTCTTAGGTATTACATGGTATTTCCTCACAACATGGCTTAGTTCATAATCCCTCAGGAAACCAAGCTGAGAGAAGACTGGGATGATACACTCCACAAGACAGTGGTGTTATGGGAGTTAATCATCAACCATGGCGATTCCTTTGATGGGGATAATTGGATTATATCACCATCAGCAATGAGGATTGACCAATTCCCCCATCATATATATAATATATATATATAGATGTGTATATATATATAGACATGATTTGAGGATTGACTATATGATTTGGGTTTGTCTCAACGTGTTGAGAACGTCACTTAAAAAGATAGTTAAAGCATCATGGTACCCAAACAGCTCCAGTGCAGCTGGAATATCCCCTATAAATGGAGGTTTTCCATGGGAACATCATCTACCCTCTGGTAAACTGTTACATAACTATGGAAAATCATAATTTTTAATGGGAAAACTCACTATTTCTATGGCCATTTTCAATAGCTATGTTAAATTACCAGAGGGTATAAATGGTGGATTTTCCATTGTTTGATTACTGGAGGGTCGATTTTTGACCCACACATCTCACTGATTCCATAGATCGGTGCTTTGTGAATGGGCTTTTATCCCCAAACCGTTTGCTTCTTGGACATGGTGCTGGTATTCCCACTACATAGTTGACATCGTTGCCCATGGCTCTCACCATGACCCGAATCACTTCAAAAAAAAAGAAATTTCGATTGCTTTTTTCCCCATTTTGGTTGGTGAAACCATCCTCTTTTATATATACACTTGACGTGTTGTGATGCCCAAGCATTATTTTCAGCCTTGTTCGGTACAGGGTGGGGCCCCAGTTCGGAATCGCTAAGTTGGTGAACATAACTATAATAACAAGTTGGTGTATGATACGCAAATAACTATATTTAGATGGGGTTTTCTCAACCAACAAACATAACTAGGGGGCCCCATCCTGTAGGTTGTATTCCCATTTTGAGAAACTTTTTTTTCGACCATTTTCAGCGGGATTGGCCGATGAAACGGTTTGCGGTTTAACCTCCAGGACTCTCTGGTAGGCTAGCAGTTTGCGAACTGGAAAATGAACCATTGATACCCTCTGAGAAATATATGCAAAATATTCTTATTTATTGAACATATATGGGAAATATGGTGATTTATGGATGTTTACCCTCTGGTAAACGTTTACAGTTTGCGAACTGGAAAATAACCATAGAAATAGTTTATTTACCCAGCTATAAAATAGAGATTTTCAATAGTTATGTTACAGATATGTTAGTTTAATCACCATTTTTAATGGGTAAATCAACTATAAACGTTTACCAGGTTGGGTAGTTGATTTATCCATAAAACCTTGGTGATTTTCCTTGTGATATATTTTTCAAATCTATGATTATGATGAGGATTATTGTTATTATGATATTTTATTTATCTTTATTGTTACCACTTTTTTTTTGTCAACTTGTCTTTATCAGGATAGTTTTTTTTGGTCAACTATCTTTACAAGTTTTTAAATTTGCAGTGTCCATGTCTCATGTGCAAGTCGTTCTCATGATCCCACCCGACAGGCGGAGCTTTTTGGGCCACGAAGTCGTGCCTCGACTTGGAAATCGTGCCCTGGAACATCCGTGGGTTGCCATGAATTTATGGGGATTTATGGCATAATACTTCTGGCCGATGTGTTTGGGGTTTATGGAGATTTGTGGGGATTCAGGGGGATTTGACAGACAAATATGAGGATATGATATGAAAAAATAAAATATTATATACATATAATTATATATATATGACACATATGCACAACAAGATTCCGGCTGATTTTTGGGGCTATAATATTGGGATAGATTCCCTGCAGCAGGGATTTCACCCCCATGAACATGTATATGCAGCGGGGTATGCAGCGGAGGCAGGCCTCGTGGGGTCGCTTGAATGGTCGCTTGAATGTGATCTCGAACAACGTGAAAATCACGTGGTAAATATAGACCATGGGAAAACCATGGGAAAACCATAGGAAAACCATAGGAAAACCATAGGAAAACCATAGGAAAATGGTGGTTTAATGGGATTCAATGGGATTTAATGGGGTATACCCTCTGGTTATTTAACATAGCCAGGGAAAATGGCATGTTTATAGATGGTTTGGTTTACCTATAAAGAATGATGCTTTTCCATGGCAAACTGTTAAATATGAAATTGGGTATAGCCCTAGACATGGGAGAATGTCAAATGACCCCCATGGTTGGTGAATGGGACGGTTTGTGGCATTCTTGGGCAGTTCCAGATATAAGTGGATATACTACCATTGTTATAGAGGTTACCCTCTGGTAAACTAACAGTTTGCGAACTGGAACATGGCAATATATAGTGAGGGGCTTCCCATTAAAAATGGTGATTTTCCATAGTTATGTAACAGTTTACCAGAGGTTATATCCCATAAAATCCCATTAAATCCCATTAAACAACCATTTTCCTATGGTTTCCCTATGGTTTTCCTATGGTTTTCCTATGGTTTTCCTATGGTTTACCAGAGGTTCTATCCCAAGTATTAGGGGGCTTTGTACCTCAACTGCACCCAACTTAGTTTTCGGTGAATTCCAGTCTCTCTGGGGGCGTAAGCGCTCCAAAAGGCCCACATCATAGCCGTAGTATACCATCATTAATAATGGTAATATATGGTTAATATATGGTTAATGTGATTTAGTGATCTAGTGATGTACAATGTGAGGCCCCCAGTCGATAGCGTTCAGTTGGTTCACATAACTCCAATTTCACTATGGTTTATGGTATTTATAACGAACTAGTTACTGGGGCGAATCTAAACCAACTTATAACTGCGGGGCCTCACATTGATAGATTGATTTTCCAATTGTTCCAATGGGTTTACCATGATCCATGTTTTTCCCATGTTTTTCCCATGATTTTCCCATATTTTTCCAATCCCCAAACATGGCCAGTTGGCTAAGCTCCGGCTCCTTCCAAGCTCAGGAGACCAGTGCGAGCCGAAAGCTCGTTGAGCGCGCAGGCGAATCGTCAGGAGTTGTGACGATCCATGGATGGATGGATGGAACCGATGGTGATTTTTGATGGGATTTGATGGAAGTTTACCATAGGAAAACCATAGGAAAACCATAGGAAAATGGTGGTTTACTGGAACTTAATGGGATTTAGTGGGATTTAGTGGGATTTGATGGGATTTAGTGGGACTTTAGTGGAATTCAATGGTGATTTGATGGGACTTTAGTGGTGATTTAATGGTGATTAAAAAAATGTTTTTTTCCTAATTACTTTACTTCGTGTGATCCCCACCATGACATTTATACATTTTCTTACTGGCAAATCTTCTGGCATTCTATCTGACATATCTTCTGACATTCTATTTGACATTCTATCTGGCATATCT
>Ga0126342_10013077_pt1 | contig 14746 bp, 13 predicted proteins | sample Cyp1metagenome_FD_92528 | JGI IMG/M metagenome (GOLD analysis project Ga0126342, IMG submission 92528) | Coral microbial communities from Lord Howe Island, Old Settlement Bay, Australia - Cyphastrea 1 metagenome | ecosystem: Host-associated > Invertebrates > Cnidaria > Coral ... | reverse complement strand
ATTGCTGAATTTAGTTGCGTGCCGCCTCATAACGAAGAGGAAAAAACAGTAGACCCAGATGAATTATCAACAACCAATACTAAACTTCTAAACAACTATTTTTGACAAATGGTCATATGTATAAATATTATATATCATTGTTTTTGTAAATATCATGTGTATACTATATCATATAAATTGAAAAAGTGTGTCTTAAATGGGCATGTTTTCTATTTTTGCAAAGCTATAAGGCGACAAGTCATCAGATCCGCTGGGCGCACCCTGAGCACAGGGTCCAAGGCAGCTTCCCCTTCTGATAGAATTGCGACCTGTCCAAAGGACACCAAGTGGCTGTCGCTCAACAGAGTACCATGGGGTACCATGGGGTACCATATGTACCATGGGGCACCAATAGACCTGTGAAATACCTATTTTCTTCCTGGGAACATTCAATCAATCAGACCTTTGTTTTTGTTCTTTTAATTTGAACCATTTCCAGATATATAAGATTAGCCGTTTCTGAGATGTATTGTCGTCTTGATCCAATACTAACACTTCTGAAGTCCCATGTGGAACTGCAACGTGGCCATTTCATGCCATAGACGTAATGAAGTTTTTCAAGATATTTTTGGGTGGTTGCATGTTTAATTTCAAAGGGACACAGTGTGATACGGTATGATTTGGATGGGTTGGGTGTGCCAGTTCCAGGAGCTTGGACAAGAACAACTGTCTGTCATTTCATCACACTGCTTGGCTAGTAGGGTTTCCCAATTCATGGATTATGATAATTTCCCATAGAATATGTGTGTATATATAATTATCTATATATATATATATTTCGTAGCATGATATAGTATGATCCCCTGTAATCAGAGGGGACATCTGGATCGCCGGACACACCACACACTGTGACCACAAACTATGGGATGGTCTGGCTATGAAAATAGGGCATGCGGAATCCCAAAACATCCTACTTCGAAGGTGTTGATCAACATTTATCAACCACGAAGTGCCAGAGATTTTTGGGTACCCTTAAGCAAAGCCAATTCCAGCATATCTACGGAAGGGGGTTCTCCAAGCGCAGGCTCCGCCCAATGAACCAATCCATTGACCAATCTTAGCAATGGTGCTTCTCTTGTCTGCAGCCCCAGTCTTTTGAAACTCCCCCGTTGTTCAAATCACTCTTCAATACTACTGTATAAGATCTATGCACATAAATGTAACCCATTAGTATCCATTGATAACGGGATACACTCTAGGTGTGCATCCAATTGCTAAACTGCACATCAAAGTAGTCTGGTCAATGTACCGATGGTTTACCTGGATTTCCCTAGCATTTGATGTTCAACCTGCCCTCTGAATCCAAATTCCAAACCGACTCGCCCCAAGGGGACGTGGGTTTCTCATTGTCCAAACTCCGGAAAATCCGAAATGTCCATTTTAACAAGGAATGTTGATATGCCATTGGAAATTGAGGGGTGCCCATGGGTGCCCCAAAAAATTGGTCAAACCCATAGCCTTCACTTTCGGTTGGTATGCGATGTCTTTTCATCATTGTGATTCATGGCCCAAAACTATTTGTCAGTTCAGGCAAAGAGCCTCTCAAAAAGAAATTCAGACAAATGGTTTTCTTCCAAACATTCCACCCAAAATATCCAAACATGTCAAACATGGACTTCTCAACCCTATGGCGCCATGTCCCTTCCTATCTCCATGTTCCTTTTTTTTCGCACCCTGTGATGGCCTCTAACTTCATCACCGCTGGCTTGTGTTTTTGTTCAAAGGAAGGTGGGCAACAGCAGCAATTATAGAGACAAGAGCCTGGGCGACCAGGAGACAAGGCCAGACAGACAATTGGACAATCGGACAATCCCGGCCTGGGGCAATCCCGGTTACCCTCTGGTAAACTAACATAGCTCTGGAAAATCACCATTTTCAATGGGAAAACTAACTATAAATGACCATTTTCAATAGCTATGTTAAATTACCAGAGGGTACCCCGGCAATTCCTTTCTTTTCTCATGTGACTAGTGCTGATTGCCATGCGAGCTCTCTGATTCGGGCGCAACTTTGAACATGGAAATCACGTGAAGCTGAACCCCAATAAGTCTGTTCTTCAGTAAAGCCTGTGGAACATTTCAAGGGCGCCACGGGGTACACCGTTCACCCAAACAAAAAAAACTTACAGCAGCAACATTTTTGGCCGGGCCAACATGGTCCAATTGAACTGATGCTTGATGGTTCAGCACAAACATATGAGCAACGTAAGCCGGGAAAATTCTACCCTCCAGTAGACTAAGGTACTGTGCCTATGGAACATGGCCCATGAACATAGATTACCTCCTCAACATGAGTTTTGCATAGCTATATTAAACTACCAGAGGGCACCCAGAATGGTATTCGGTTCTCTTTCAGTAAAATTGTGTGTCTAACAACAATGTAGCCTCCATGAAGGTGACTTTGAAATGCCAAAGCAGCTGATCGAACATTGTCAAGCCCCCCATCTTGTTGGTTGCAAGAGACCCCACCCAAAAAATCACGAAAAAATGTCGGGACGAATGTCTGAAACAGGTTGATGTACGTGAGATGTGAGAATTCTTGGTCTTGATCTTTCTATACCAAGCCCTCCCACTTTTGGGTTCCAAGGTTCAGCCGTGTGTGGGTTGCAAGGAAAAATAAAAGCGTCAGTCAACTCATGCTAGTTTCGATCCTTAATTACTCGGCTACTACTCTGAGGCATTTTTTTCAGAGTTTGGTCAAAGCTCTGACCAACGGAAACATCCGGAAAGATAGCCACAAGCTATGCATCTATTTAGGTGTTTTCATTGATGTCCTACACAAAGGGTCGGTTTGGTGTAGCATTTACACTACCATCGTTTACCTGAAAACTGCCTAGTGGTTAGCACTACGCAAACCTGGCAGTGGGATCTCATGTCTTACGGGGAAGAAACACGGATCAACATGATACAATATCCGACAGAAAACTCCGGAATCTTGCGTCAGTAAAACATGAATAGCCATGAACAACCCTGGTGAAAGAACTAACAAGTATATAAGCCCAGATACGCTGAGAACTTTCATACACATGCAGATATGGAGCTTATGGGTGGCCAACTACCCTTGAGCAAACAAACAGTTTGCTATGGAAACCATGAGAAAATATTCAGTTCCATGATTTTCCTAGTAAAACACACGCAAAAAACATCTGAATTCCCACGTTTTTTTCTCCAACCACTGACTGAAAACAAGGCCATCGGGCAGCTAAAGCCGACAAGCAGCAACACTTTGAACAGCATCTTTTACAGCACCTTTTGAGGCATGCAGTGCACCTGCCAGCGTATGCATTCCGTCCAATTTATGGTATGTCATATATCATGCAGCATTAACAGTATGTACTTAAATAATCAGTATATATTTAAATACCATGTATATATATATAATAAAATCAGATGTATGTGTATATACATATATAATATGTATGTATGTTATGTCTACAATATGTATATATATATATATATATGTGTGTCTATATCTATATTATATATACACTGTATTTATAATATATAATAATATATACGCATGCGCAAAACTAGCATTCAAATTTTAGGTTTCTGAGGCCTTTCTGGGAGTGAAGGCATTGGTGAAAGCCCATGTGGAGCAAGCAATAACCAAGAAGAGGCATAGAACTGGTTTATAACTAAAAGGTAAACCATTGATATTCATCCCATTAATAGGAATCACATGGAATAACCATTATGATATCATCCCATTTATATCCATAATAACTGATTGGTGGTTTTAACCATCTTGAAAAATATGAAAATCAATGGGAAAGATTATCTCATATATTATGGAAAAATAAAAATGTTTGAAACCACCAACTAGTTTATAATATAGATATAATATAGAGATAGATATATAGATATAGTTAAACATACAATATTTATCCAGATATATACATTTATAGATATAGAATGATATAGACATATTTATATGTAGAACTAGTTTATATGATGTTTATTATTTCCAATTCACCAAGTCAACAATGGAATCTATAAAAATAAACTAGTATAAAAATTGATTTTATACTATAAAGTTACCTTAAATGGATTTATAATCCAGCATATGGGTGGTTTACGTTTACCCTCTGGTAATCAAACATGGCTGAAAGCCATCAATGCAACTTTGGGGCACAGGCACCAATGCATTGCCAAAATTCGGATCTTGTGATCGGGTGTGTTGATTACCCTCTGGCTGTGTTACAGTTTGCTATTGAAAATGGCCCAGTCGAAATAGTGGATTTACCATGGGATTTACCCATTGATAGCATGGTGATTGTCCATAGTTTTTTGTATGTTTACCAGAGGGTATATGATTTGGAAGAAGGATGAAAGCACATCTCTGCAGGATGTTTCCTGCCATGCTGGGATCATACTTGTTCCAGCTGCGTGCCTGTGTGCCACATGGGAATCCATCATGGCCATGGAAAATCACCCAGTTTTTAGACTCTTTTTCGATTACCCTCTGGAAATTTGTTACATAGCTATTGAAAACGGTGATTTGTAGTGGATTTACCCATTAAAAATAGTGATTTTCCATAGCTATGTTAGTTTACCAGAGGGTAAAGCCTTCATTGTTGAGGGATTTTCCATTGCCACGCTTGATACTGTTTGATTACCGGAAGGTAGCACAGTTTCTTCATGTTCATCCTGCGGATTCGTGGTGGTGCCTGCCAGCCCTAGGATTTTTCTTAACCCATCACGAACACAGTACAGCTCAGAACTAATCTGTTGCTTCACACCGTTGAATGCAGAAGGTTATCCAAAGCCACTTCCATGTCAGGTTGTCCAAAAATAGCGCACCCTAAATCCATGTTTATTGTTTTGGGCACCTTCGTGAAATTTGACAATATATGTGGGCAACCCAACAATAAACCTATCATTTGTGGATGGCACACATACCACAACATATCGCCCACAAAAATCGAAAATTTGGGGATGGTTTACGACATTGGGTTTACCACATCACATGTTTATCCCCAATCTATCCCCATGATGGTTGGTTTTCTATCTACCCTCTGGTAATTTGTTACAGTTTGCTATTCAAAATGGCCCAGGCGAAATAGTTGATTTACCCATTAAACATGGTGATTTTCCATGGTTTTGCGTATGTTTCCCCGGCCGGGTACCCCTCTTTTATCAGACATCCATCGCCCCGTCGCGACACCGAACGCGCCCCTGTTGATCAGCGCCTTCGGAATCTCCGTCGGATCCGATCCCGCCATTTTTGGAGCTGGGGGTCGATGTCTGGAACGGCCTGAGAATCTGCGACGCGATTCTAGGCAACGTGCAGCTTGGATTGGTTTGGGAACATGGGGATGTATCAAAACCAATCTTGCTATAATTGGGGGGAATGAACATCCATTTACCAGTTATTTGGGGTGAACAGAAGGGTACCAAGGTTTTGACTCATACCCACATGAAACAACCTTCGGTTTGGGAGCAAAGTGTTGGTGCCTGGAGCCAAATGCGCTGGCATAGTCCAGGAGAACTGAGCTCTGGAGGTGATGTATCTGTGGGTATCCCAAGAGACTTCTCGTGTTGTATCGCCTTTAACATCGACCAAAATCATCTCTATGGCTATGGCTCAAAATCATTGACCCAACAAAGTGAATGATTTACAGAGGTCCAGAAGAGGTACCATCTGGTTATTTAACATCGCGAACTGGAAAAGCCATTATAAATGGAGGTTTCTAGCTGGGAAAATCATCTGTTTCTATGGGACATGGCTTCCAGTTCGCTATGTTAAATAACCAGAAGGTAAATCCCATTAGATCACCATTAAACCACCATAAATCACCAAGTTTCCATACGTTAAATCCCTTTTTTTAGGCAGCCCTATTTCTACCCATTGGTCGACCACCACTTGGCGTCCCTCACGAGTGCATCGTCTTCTTCCCTCCCCTCTGCTGGTGTCTCGAATAAGACCTGCGGCATTCTGCCGATGACCGCGCTGCTTGGGATCCATAGTCATCCATGCAGGTCTGAAATTGGGGTCTCTAATCGCTTGAGATCATCCGATATCCACATACATGATGTATGTATGTCTGTATGTCTATACGTATTTATCTATCTGTATATATATATAAATATATTTGCACATGTATATGTCAATATTATTGTTGGATGTTTGATATCAAAATAGTTCGCGATATTTCATGATCATCCCATCCTCGCCCTAGCTGGGTAAATATCCCAGCAATGAGAGTAGCTGGTTACCCGGTGAGCCACGGAAAAGGGACCCGATTTTACCCATCTGCTGGGGATGATCAAGAAACTGGGGCTTTCCGAAGTCAGCTAGCCCCAAAAAAATCATCAAACATATCTTCAGAGGTTCCATGAAATCATATGAAATCATATGAAATCAATCAACCATCCAGCTCTGATTGATTCAACATGACAAGCCCCATGACATTTCCAGGTCCTCCATGGCTCCACCCTGGCTCCACGGCTCCGTCCTGATGCTGAACCGTCCTCTGAACCACTTGGCCCCTGCTGTGCCGGCGATGCCTTGAATGGCTGTGGAAATGGCGGTGGATACCCGGCCTGGTGATGTCAAAATAGCTATGGAAAATGGCCAGTTATAGTGGATTGTCCCATTAAAAATGGATAAAAATGGTGATTTTCCATAGTTATGTGGCTGTTTACCAGAGGGTACCCCATAGAAATTGCTATTTATTAGGGAAAATGCAGGGGAAATGATGATAAACTGAATGAAAATGGCTAGGCGGCTAGTAATACTAGGGAAAAGGATGATAAACTGAGAGAGATTTGGGGATATTCAGACAAAGCCATGTGATGGACAAGGCATCCTGCACCAGTTGGTAACTGTGAAGGTAAGCTATGAAACACCGGGATTATAATGGGATAAACCATCTACCAACTGGTGCAGGATTTCCATCCACAATACGATGTATTTATATCTTTGCAGTACATAGTAAATTATCATAATTCACTGCTTTGAAATATATTTCTAAGTTTGGGATCATTCCCCTTACTAATCATCATTCCAGTGAGGTCGCAGTGAGGTCGTTGGCATTGTCATTAGCACTGTATAATATTGTATTGTATGTATATATATGATACTTGCAGCAGAGTTATGAGCATTGTCATTGTGATTTCGGATTCTATGCTGGTCCCAATGCAAAGACCGGACTTTTTGATCTGTATATGTATACATATATATATTGTATAAGATATCTATAGCCCGTGAAAACTCTTGATGTTCTGTAGGATAGAACTATCATCCCTGTAGCATCCACCCACGAAGCATTCACCAAGATTTACTTAGAATCGATTGTCAATTATTCAATGGGAATTTCAGGATCCTAAAATGGAGGTACTGTACCATAGAAGGCCATATTTTGTGATGATATTCCCTTACATGGGCCTTATATAGGCCTTGCAGCCTTACTGTATACAGTATATGGTAGGTACCTCCAATCAATCGGTTCCTGAAATGGCCGTTGAATTCTGGATTCCACTTCTTAAGAAAGTGATAGGTTTTGCCCATGAAATCTTACATCAAAGTTACGTGCAGCTCTTCGTGCAGCCAGCTATGATGAACCAACTGCCAGTGGTACCCTCTGGTAAACAGCCACATAACTATGGGAAATCACAAGTTTTAATGGGAAAATCCACTATAAATGGCCATTTTCCATAGCTATGTTAGTTTACCAAACAATATCTGAACTTTTACTACTGCAGGTGAAAAGCCCTCAGCCTCTGGTATATAATTTGACACATGGCAATAGGGAATCCCTTGCAAATGGTTTTTTTTTAATAGGAAAATCATCTATAGATAGGAGATTTCTTCATTGCCATGTTAGATTACATGAGGATCAAATATCAGGTTGTTGAGTTGTCTCCACCATTTTTCCCTGTTTTGTTCCACACAGTTCAGCATCAACCAACACATGCAAATCTCACACATCCACAAACACATATATATATAATGAATTAAAATGGGTATGCCCATTCTGCATTTATGGCTAAACAACTAGAGACACAAATCTACTTGAAATGAATGTGGATATTTTCATAACTAGCCCTGACTACTAGTAACTAGTGGATATATATATATATATATATTATAATTATAATTATATTATATATTAATATATATATAATGCATGGTGATAAACACTGGTAGTATCCCAGGTTTACCCGGAACACGAACAATCTTAGATACCCTGCATTGCTTTTTCGTTGGTAAGTATATCCCGATATCCCAATCAAAATAGCAAAATAGAGGTTCCTGTACTAAACATTACCACCCAAGTAGTTTCCCCAGTTAAGAACATTCTGTCGCCACAAAAATGTTTGATAGATTGTGATAGTTAAAGGCCATCAGACCCAAGAGAATGAACATCTCACATCCAGGCCCAAGAGACGCTTGCACGATGAACTCCTCTAGAGCCACGACCTATCTATCGAGGTACACAAAAGCTGGGGTTACCACGGGCTAAACATACAAAAAAACATTGGAAGACTCATCATTTCGAAGGAAAAATGATCTACAAACAGTGAGTTTTCCACACCTAAATGTTTACCAGAGGGTATATATAATTTATATATACATATATAATTTTTATATATATATATATATTATATAATTTATATAATATATATATATATATATCCCAGTTGACTGGGAAACGCTAGGGATACTAACTCTGACCAATGTGTTTTTAGTGGGGTGATCCTTCAACAAATGAGTGTATCATGACTGAAAATCCCAAAAATAATCGGAAATCACAAATATTTACATAAGATCATTTACGTTGTTTTAGCGTTATATGTAAAGTACAAAAAATGACACAGCCTGTAACATCTCTGGATTTGAGTGAAAAAATCTGCAGATACTTAGTGGGCATGTCACAACTAAAAGAAGCTTCCATCATTCAGTTTCAGCGAAGCCCGGAAGTAATTCAACTAGAATAAGACCTCCAAAAAACAGAGATGAATCCTGCAAAAATCAAGGCCCCTTGGGCCCTTGGCCATATTGGTCTCTTTCTTGGGTGCAATCATCAACAATATTCCAGGGTAAGGTCAGGTGGGAACATGTGGTACGTCTCAAAATACGATACCCCAGTCCATCCTACGGTTTAAAAAACCTCATGGTCCCTATCTTTGAATGGGAATAACATGGGGTTTTCATGATACAACCCATTTTCAGACACACCCGTGGAACATCTTCCCAGTTAGCATACAGCATCTGGGGCTACTGGTTTCTCCGGTTTCTCCGAGTTGTGCCCGCAGGCCCGGCATGTTGAGAAGCATACGAATCCAAAAGTCGGGTGGATACCTGGTAATTTAACATAGCTATTGAACATGGTCCTTTGATAGTTGAAACTCCTATTCAAGATGGTGATTTTCCATAGCTTTTTGTATGTTTACCAGAGGATAGTTGAGCCATCCATCCGGGAACATCTGAGGATACATGATATACCTACCATAAACATCCGTCCATAGCCGCTCATCAAGTTGGTCATTGCTAAGACATCCACAACATCATCAACTCTTGAAGTGAACATCACATGAGAATGGTGTTAAATGTTAATCATCATTAACCATCATTAACATCACATTAACTATTCATCATTCTATCCTGGTTACTGGTTGGTGGTGCAATTTCACCATCTTGAAAAATGATGGAGTTCGTCAGTTGGGATTATCCCATATATGAAATGGAAAATAATGGCGCCATATTTGAAACCACCAACCAGTTTATAATATAGATATAATATAGATATAGACATATAGATATAGCTAAACATATAATATTTATCCAGATGCTTATTTTCTGTACATGTCCCTTGTCGGCACTGGCACTGTTTAAGCGGCACTGGGATGATGGAGATGCGCACTGCGCACCTTGGATTCGTAGATCAACTGATTGGATGTGAAACTGTCCTGATGGGCAGGTTGGTCACTGAGTCACGGAAACTGGCAGAAACTCTCCTGCGTATGTCCCGAAAATTGGGGGTTCCCAACATTACTATTTCTGAATAAGGAAAGTGATGATCAAGAATGGACTTTGAAAAAACAGGTGTTTCTGGGGAATCATGTGAGTAGGATTTTGTCGGGCACATAGATATACATATCCAATGATATCTATGATATGCATATTGTGTACAGTATTATACTATATGAGTTGTGAATTGCCATGTGAATGGGATTGAGTTTCTTCGTGTGTTTTCCCCTATCAAAGCCGTAAGAAACAGTTGGCGGCACCATATCATACCAGTGCTTGAAACTGGTCTCATGAGACGACAATCCCCTTTTAGGCACAAGATAGCCCCAAAAAGATGTCGAACACGTTGGAAACCTGGAAAGCATGGAGAAAAGCCCCTGGAAACACGTGTCTATCTTTTTTGGGGGTTACTATAAGCAATTTTTGGCCATGGCACATATATTTTCTGAACACGTTTCAAGCCTTTTTTTGTTCAATATTTGGAGATGCTCACTTGGTTCATACTCAAGCCAAAACCTAGCATTTAAATCACTAGTTTCTAGTAATCTTAAGTTATCCCATTCCGCTCACATTAAACACGTCCCAAATATGTGAAAAATCCCATGGTGTCTGGGGATGTTCAATGGATCGAGCCCCATGTTCAAGCAGCCAAACATGGTACCCCGAAAAAAATCCTGCCTGCACCGAACTAAGTTTTTCTACCATCCTGTCAATTAACATCGACCCTGCCATTATTTGGGGCTTGGAGGATTACCTCTGCATACTGGTGATTCTCAGGATCAAGCTGTTACTGTGGATGAAATCGATCGTTTTCATCAACTTCAATGGCATTAAACCCCATGAAACTCCATCTGTATCCATATGTATATTGGTTGGTGGCTTCAACCCCTCTGAAAAATATGAAAGTCAGTTGGGATTATTATTCCCAATAAATGGAAAGTCATAAAATTCCATGGTTCCAAACCACCAACCAGATTCATATACAATAAAAATAGATAGGATTTCGTGACACGATAGGATAATTATCATTAATTATCCATATGTAATATGTATAGATCGATGATTTTACCATTCCTATCCCATCAACCAAGGCATCGCAGGTCTCCCCGGGCTCCAAAAAAAGCGGTCCTCATCGATGATGAAGAATTCCACTGAGCAGAAGTGCGCCGGGGCCGAGACTCGGAAGACCTGAGGGATTCGAAACGGTCTCATCAAAGGTGGCTGGGAAATCAGCGAACTAAATAAAGAGCTTATAGGCTGGGAAAATATAGGGAAAATCCATTATAAATGGAGGCTATAGCTGGGAAAATCATGGGAAAAAATAGGGAAAACCCACCATAAATTGATGTTTAATCATGGGAAAATATAGGGAAAATCCACCATAAATGGAGGCTATAGCTGGGAAAATCATGGGAAAAAATAGGGAACACCCACCATACATGGAGCTTTATAGCTGGGAAAATCATGGGAAAATATGAGCAGGAAGATGAAGAAAACATATGGGAAGATTACTTGTCAACCAAAAGAGAAATATAACTTGATATACCCTCTGAAAATTTGTTACATAGCTATTGAAAATGGCACCTTTAGTTTGTTGATTTACCTATTAACAATGGTGATTTTCTACAGCTATGTGTATGTTTACCAGAGGGTAACCCCAAACTTCAGTGGAGAACCCAGGTGAAACAGACTGGTGGATCACTTTCAGCTCATCTTCCCAGCCCGCAACGTCGTCTGGGTCCATGTGAAAAACCCCGAACCGTTTAGATTTAGATCAATTCAAGTATAAAATGCACATTAGACATTTTCAGATATTTTAAGTATGATTTAGCTGCAGATGTTCCAAATTTATGGCATAAATCGGTACTTTCTCGTCATTTTGAACTGCTTGGTGGTTTCAAGTTTCAACCCCCCTGAAAAATATATGAAAGACTTCGTCAATGGGTTTCGGATGACATCCCTTTTCTATCATGGAAAATACCCTCTGGTAATTTAACATAGCTATTGAAAATGGCCATTTATAGTGCGTTTTCCCATTCAAGATGGTGATTTTCCATAGTTTTTTGTATGTTTACCAGAGGGTAAAATCCAAAGCACCAAGCATCGAACCTGGATCGCCTGGATCCCATTCCATCTAAGGCATCAACCCATTGCCAGTTGAAGGAAGCTTTGTACCGGGCCTTGGTGCGACAGCGATTAAAGCAGCAGGGCCTGAATTTTCAGGTCAGGGGATTCTTTGTAGCTGGTTGGTGGTTGAGCTACCCCTCTGAAAAATGATGGACTGAAAGTCAGTTGGGATGATGACATTCCCAATAATTCAATATATGGAAAGTCATAAAATTCCATGGTTCCAAACCACCAACCAGGTAGGTACTTGTGAGGTAACCATGGTGACATAGATTGAAATAGTGTCCATATATACGTATGACCGGACCTACTTATATTATATATATATATGAATTAGGATCAGAATTGTCGAATGTGAGCAATGGATGCTGTATGGTTTTATCCCCCAACATAGAGTAATTGCCCGAAGAGTTTGATTCATAGAGTTGATCCCCATCAGATCCAACACATCTGCCGTCTCAAAATCACCGCACACATTAGTAATCAGTGTAGCATCAATTCACTTTTTGGTTTGTCTGAACATGGGAGATAATGGGAGATAATGGGAGATAAGAGCAAATGGCACTTGCAATAGTGGAACTGATAATGATCCATAGGATTTTGGTCTGCACCAATTTCAGACAAAACCAAGCTGTACATGGAACCAACTGTGCGTGCAACTTGGAGCAAGATATATGAAATAGCATGTGCCAGCACTGACATGTACGAAACTCTGGTGAGCAAGCAACATTGCCGAAGCATAAGCGAATCGGTCGACAAAACCGGATGAGACAACAGCAGTATAACACCCAATCAGAAGGACATGGCATAGCCAACACACCCATATACATGTGTGCTGCATGTATATACTATATATATTCATACAGGAACATATAGAACATGTTCTTTTTGAATATGAAGACCAAAGCTAGTTCTATTTCTGGACCATGGCCCATAGCTGGTACATATAGTAACTTACATGGCCCTTTTCAAAGTTGTACCCAACTGGTTGGTGGTATACCTACCCCTTCTGAAAAATGATGGAGTTCGTCAGTTGGGATGATGACATTCCCAACTGAATGGAAAGTCATAATCCAAATGTTCCAAACCACCAACCAGCCAAATATCCCTTACGGTAAGTTACTTCACAGCACGAGCGGCTCATGTCTAACTTTGTTTTTTTGGGCTTGACCAAACATGTTGGGGAAAAAACAAGAGTTACCCTCTGGTAAACGTTTACATAACTATGGAAAATCACCATTTTTGATGGGTAAATCCACTATTTCTATGGCCATTTTCAATAGCTATGTAACAAATTACCAGAGCTGTTGCTGTTGTGAAACGAAATTTTCCGTTTTTTTTGTGCCATATCTTCGGGGTAAATCCCACTCATTTTCAGACACACCCATATATATATATCAACATGTTGCTGGCTGGTTACAATATAATGTACCACATTTCATTGCATTTTATAGATTTTCCCACCCAGGCCATTCTGAATATATATACATATGTATATGTACCCCATGGCCTATCCCCATTTTCTATCCCCAGAAGATAATTCAGTCGCAACAGCGGCCACGGGACATATGAGTGCGTGTCAGTTTTGAAGGTCTTGGTCTGAATTGTCTGACCTGGCTCTGAGTTTTGAAGATGTTTTTTCCCTGGGGGAAAAACCTGCTCCAAAAAGATGGTTTTTCCACATCTGTAAAAAAACCCTTCTGTTTTGCTCGCCGGGTTGGCATGGCTCAACCCCCTAATGGATCCCTAAAAATGAACAATTCCAATACTTAACCAGGGTTTGTGGAGGGCTGTTTCATCATAAAGGGCAGGGATTACGCCTATGTGTATATATATAATTGTATATATATATATATATATTTATAGTTATATGTATATAATCAAAAATATATGTATATATTATATAATTGTATATATAATTATATATATACACACATATACACGTATGTATATATATATATGGGTGTGGAAACTGAAAATTGCGGAATTCTCCAATCTTATCACCAGAACTGGCCCAGAATGTGGCCGAGCAGTAGATTGTCCTATGGCAATCTAACACGACACATGTAATAATAATCACCAAGTGTCATGCAATAAGAAAACCAGGCAGAAGAAACTCCATCCTACGGTGGATATCTATTAAACATATGGTTATATAATTGGTTATATAATTGGTTATATAATCCCATAATGGGACATCCCATTGAATATTATCCCAATATATAATAATTATAATATTATGATCCCATTAATGGGACCGTTTGAATATTAGGATGGGGATGTTGATATACAAATATATAATTAGTATTAATTAGTTACATAATCCCATTCCTCCTAATATCTCCTAATATTCAACATCCCCATCCTACGGTCCCAGCAATACGTCCCATGTCATGTGTCATCCTCTACGGTCCCACCATGGTTTCGAACGGGGGTGTTGAATGTGAACGGGGTGGTCGGGCCTTTTTGATCCTTTTTGCCATGAGAAAATTACTTTACTTCGTGTGATCCCCACCATGACATTTATACATTTTCTTACTGGCAAATCTTCTGGCATTCTATCTGACATATCTTCTGACATTCTATTTGACATTCTATCTGGCAT
>Ga0126342_10013076_pt1 | contig 14747 bp, 17 predicted proteins | sample Cyp1metagenome_FD_92528 | JGI IMG/M metagenome (GOLD analysis project Ga0126342, IMG submission 92528) | Coral microbial communities from Lord Howe Island, Old Settlement Bay, Australia - Cyphastrea 1 metagenome | ecosystem: Host-associated > Invertebrates > Cnidaria > Coral ... | reverse complement strand
GCCAAAAACCACCCATGCCGACATGCCATGACATGACATGACATGCTAATGTAACAACACGACATGACGGTTATCATTTCATCTCATTTCACCCTCTCCATTATGGAGTTTACCAAAGTGTGTGACTGTCTGAATGGCCTGGTTTAATGCAGTCAATCTCAAGTCAAGTTTACAATCCAGAAACAATATAGTAGAGTTTCTCGTGTCCGGTCCAGCAGTAGATTTGAAACTTGGAAGAGAAGCCATGACTGCCGAGGCGTCCCATGAGCTTCTGGCCACTAGGCTTCCGAAGACCACATGCCCGCTACCAGTGCCGCAGGCCAGTTGTGTGCCGTCCTTACAAGGACGGAAGAGATATCAAAGGTTGGGTTCGGGCCTGAAAGAGTATCTGTTGTTTCGATGGAATATGATGAAATCTGAATATGTTGACAAGCGCTGCGATTTTTTTCGAGAGAAACGAAGCTGAACAGTTGCTCTTCATCGTTGCTGCTGGGTCGTCACACGTTGCACCACGAGATCGAAAAGATTGACCCCACGTCTGGCGTCTCTCTGCCTGGGCGGAGTCACACAACACCAAGCCAGTTGAAAATGTGATGCCCTTGACCAAGGCATCTCAGGCGCTGAGGGACACACAGTAGGACCAACCGGTTCGGTCACAAAGCTTCAAGGTCTTGGAGCAAGTTCGAATTCGACAATGGTGCACTGACGATGTCTGTGGATGCTTCAACCGGAAGGCTCTTCTACAAGCAACTGGCAAAACTGAACAAAGATGCTAAACCCAGCACTCTATAAAGCCAGATCAACGAGCGAACGATGCTGAAATCGGAGAGGATAGAGAAAACCCCGCAAGAGGTGTGGACTTTAGTGGACTAGGGTGCTGGACTCACTATTGAGACTTGTGCACTCTGCCAGTCAAACGTATCTGTGGAACTGACATTGAAGCTTCCAACGGCAAAATGCCGGCCTGTGCAGGTGAAAATTGTGAAAACAAATCTGAGAGTTTAAGACATTGACCAAAAGAAATGGCTTTTGTTGTTTGGTGGCTGCTTTAAGCTGCACAACAGCAACATCAGACCCCAAAAGAGCTCCAGCCATGTGTTTTCCAGAAAGTGTTGAACCATCTAATCTTTCTAGAGCAACCAGCAGCAACCACGCCCATGGTTTCGCACCTGTTGGGGACCAAGCCTGAAGAACTGCAAGTGCCATGTTTCCGGGAATCAATTTCTCTCTCTTGACGGGAATGTGCACCAATAGAACGGCAACGCTGCAACAGATTCTTCGATGTTTGCTGCAGCACAATCCATGAGACGAAACTGCATTGCAATAGATCTGAGGCACCAACAATGGAGGTCACAACGTGATCAAGAGGTGCTGAATTAAAGAGAAGGCGCCCATAGGCATCCCAAATCTTGTACCTGCGATGTGCAGATTCACCAGGCTTGCTCCCAACACCCTAAATACAAGGGTGGTAAAATGGGTAGCTAGAGAGAAAACTGGCTAGAGAAGCTTAAAATGACCCATCTTCATCAATTTTCCCCCCAAAAGTGGCTATCATTCCCCTTTTTCATGGATAAATCTGTGAATGGTATGGTAAACCTATCTGAGCCGAGGACCGGCAATCTTCACCGGCGGAAAGGATCGTGTTGTTGACAAAGGACCTTGGCTTTCCAATGGCTTTGCTAACAACTCATTCCATCCATGGGCGAATCATCCTTTTCCTTCATGTCCCTATTCAAATCTATTCAAATATCCATAAAATGAGGAGTCGATCCATTGTCTAATCATCAGTTTCCCATTCAAACAGTCATTTTGGGTCAATCCCATTTTAAGGTCCACACCAAATAGTCTCGTGCTTGGTTTGGTTTCCAGGCACTGCATGAGTTCTCGGTTCGACTCTCTCTCGGCACCGCACCAGTCAAGCATCATCACGACTCCATCGTGAGCCTACCAGATCTACCAGAAGTGGGTTTGTCTGAAAATGTTGCAAGCTTCCCAAGAAGAGGATTGTTTAAAAGTTTAGTACCTCATTTTCCCTACAAAAATGATACAATAATTACCATATGTTTGGACAACCACAATTATTTGATTGATATTAATTCTTGGTTCGTTGAACGCTGAAAGGAGAATGACGAATACACTTAACTTCATTGACGGCAAAGCAATCTCCTCAAGCCACAGGTTAACATACACAGACCAAAACTGCCAGCATTGCCATACTTCTGCTTCTATGCAGGGGTCAGGGAGCCTTCCACTCCACTTGCTTTTGTCCAGCCTGACAGTTTCAAACCCCCGTTTTTAGTTGAGATTTGCTTTGGGTGACGAATGCAGTCGTCGATCAAGAATGTGCTGGGAAGCAACGGGAATTGTGATTAAAATGATTAAAGGACAAGAAAGTGTTGAGCTCTGATGTCTAACGCTGCCTTCCCCCTACCAATCCCTACCAGAATGCCTGGATGGACTTCAGGTGGATCTTGGAACTGCAAGCAAAAAGGATGTGCTCACCTGTCGAAGTTGAGCCTATGAATCCTTGTCAACATGATGTGGGTGCAGTTATGTGCAGTTCAAATAGCAAGGGCCAACTCACAAGGTCCACCAAAAAGTGAAAAAGTTCTGAAACATTGGAAGCGAGCGATGCGAAATGACAGGTTCCAACGTTCCAAGTCCCAGCAACAAGTTCAGAGGCATGTAAACAGCAACTCTATTGAGACGAAGACAGTCTGGAGACCAGACAACGGAGTAGATTGCATGAGACCTTATGGCAAGTCTCACTTGACAAGTTGAATGGTTTCAAAAAACTTCAACGTCTATTAGTGATTATATACTGTAGCAATGAACCAACAATCATCCAAGTTTACACACAAGAGGTATGACAAGAAAAGTAATGTGTCCACACAAAGCAGGGCGACTTACAAAGTCTGGGCAGGGGTCTGGTTCTCCAAAAGGGAAAGCAACACAATCGCATCCCATCTGGCCGAATCAACCCTTGTTTTGAGGGGTAGCGACCATCCAACTGGTGACACCTACACTCAAATGTTGAATGATAACATGATGACATATGATGACATCATATCATGAGACCTTCCATAGATCCTGCGTTTCCTTTCGCAACATCGAGAAACCATCTGCACCGTAAAGGGATGTGCCTTTTTTTAACGCGAGACGTCGACTGAGCTCCCCTGCTGCTGTGCGAGCGCCGATCGTAGCATGCCACTTCGAGACCATACCTGGCGCTCAGCTACCGATGACGGTAGCAGCAGCCATCAATTCGGGTGTCCAGTGGGGCCAAAGCCAGCAAAATTCGCTTCAAGGGAAAGACTTCCGAATGACTGCTTCAATTACTATTATTCATAATAATTCTTATTACCTGCTGTCAGAATCTGGCTGGCGTGTTGATGCTTATTGAACCTATTTGCACTGGAAGATTGATATGGTTATTACCCTTGGAGGATCTGGTTTGATTGTTCGGTGCTGTCTCCGTCTGAAACTCCAACTGCCACAGTCGTCTGTCACGCCTTCACAATCCCGTCCTCCCCAGCTGTTGCGATGGCCGAACCTAGCAGAGCCAAGATGCCCTCTAAAGACATGGTGACATGGATCTTAAGGGATGGAGCGCAGAGCTTCACAAATGTCCACTCATCGTGAAATCATATGAAATCCAGAAGATTGATACAAAAAAACACAAGAACGAGACATTCTAACTTGAGGTTCCAGCCATCAAAGCTCCATCTAAGGGAAATCACAGCACCTCGATGTGCATCCACCTGCGCTTTCTCCAATGCGGGGCCATCTTCTCAAAATCTGTCAAGAGTGATGCATCTGAGAAGACCATTCTAGCATCTCTGTGCATTTCTGTGCATTTCTGTGCATTTCTGTGCATTTCTATGCAAGTATCATGAGTCATGTCTGTATTAGCAGTTGATGCACTGCGCTACCACCAGTGCTACGTTGCTGCCACAGCCGACCTTCTTTTCTTCTCGACCCATTTCACTAATGAGTCGAAAGGTACCATCTGCACAGCCCAAAGCAAAGGCATTGTCTGAACCTGCACAGCAGTGCACCGTGTCCCATGAAGTTTGCCAAACATCAAGTGGATCAGCCACTGGTTTCATAAGTCCAGAAAGTGATTAGCTGATTAGCTATCTTTTGTTCCTATGGTTCATACGGTTCATATTGGATGGGCTGGGAAAGCTATCTCAGGTGGCAAAATCGAAAGCTATGCTCTGCTCCAAGCCTTTGCCACTCGGCATCCAAGCCATGGCCTGGCAGTGAAGAATGATATTCACCACAGGATGTCCATAGATGATATAGATGTCGATAGATGTCCTATCATATAGATGTATCATGATCTATCTATCTATGTATCTATCTAATTTATCTATCTATCTATCCATCCATCCATCCATCCATCCATCCATCTATCTATCTATCTATATATATATATATATTATATATATATATAGATGTAGAACAGTAGCCAATGGGTCTTTTGTGTGCAACGCACGGAACGAACATATGCAGGAACGCACTCATCAACGGACGTATATAACTAGATGTACTACTGTATGTGTATATATATATATATATATGTGTGTGTGTGTGTGTGCACGCACGAGGCATTGTAAAAACTTGAAGCCCAATGCTGGTCGGTCTGTACTTTCCATACGTTTTTTTCTTCGGCTTGCCCCAAACTGGCCAGATCTAACCGTGCAGTAGGACTCACAGCTGCAAAGCTTCGCCTCAGGTAGGTGTTGTTGGGGACATGCAGGGGCAACTGTTGAATCGCGACTCGAGATCACCCACCAGATTCAGAGGAACTGAGATAGAGGAACTGAGATACGAACAATCGGCGAACCTTCAACATGCCATTTCCATATTTCCTTGTGCACGCCGGTGTTCAATATTCAGGACTCATTATAATTATAATGGTCTGGATTCTCGAGCTCTTGCCTCCGAAGGTCAACGAAAGTCTCTGGTCTGAGAGACTGAAAAGGCTGGCTCAAACTACCAGGGTAACTACTTTTTCTAGATCAGTTCTTGGTGTGTGGCATGGATACACTTTTTCATGCATCGCAAAAGCATCCTCTGAAATCTTTGCAGTGCCCTCGGACCCATGTGGTCCTGATCATCCCCCGCAGAGATAAGCTCATACTGCTTGCCTGTCTTGTACCTCGGCCCCAGAGCAGCCAAGAAGAGTCAGAGATGACGAGAAGATGACAAGAAGATGGCCAGAATGAAGGCTGAAAGCTGCGGAGAGTCCAATGGTTTCTGCTGGCTTTGCTCTTTGGTGTGATTAAGAAGGAAAAGCGGGTATTGTACTGTACCGGAGCTGGCGCAAAGCGATCAACGCACTGCAGACTGCCTAGGACTACCTACCAGGTTACCAATGGAGACCTGCACTGAGTTGCCAGCCAGCCAACAGATGTCACGAGCGACTTGTGCTTCGGCGCATCCTAGCTGGTTCCTACCCTCATGTCTTTTGTTCCAGCTGCAGGTGTCTACTCCATTGGGATATCACAGGTAAGATCTTCCATGAACAAACCAGACTCAAGACTCAAGACCTGGACACGGGTCTGTACACTTTCCTCTCCTTGATCCACCTTTGACCCAAGGTAAATTTGTGGATGTTACCATCAGAGACTACCCTCGCTGCATACGACATGCGCACAGATTCTTCATCCCATTTCCCGAAGCTGATCTCCTCATGTGTCAACTTCAGCCGCATAGCACGCCCTCAGGCCGTGAGGCATGGTGCAGTACTTTGGCATGTTGTGTACACATACATTACATGTAACAGGGAAGCATCATCGCTGTCGTCACACGCAACACATGTTCATACTGCCCATGCCTGGCAGTATTGCTTTCGCACTCAGAGTGTTTCAGAGCTCTAAGGCCGGGACAAGTCGTGCTTTGAACACAACCTACCTACAAACCCTGTCCCTTGCATCAGCATTCGAACCAAAAATGCAAGTAACCAAGAGAATTCCTGCAAAATTTGAACTCTGCACGGGTGTGCCTTTTTTCAAGCCACCAGAAGTTGCAGAATTGAAAGGTGGCTTTGTTTTGCTGGTGAATGTCACATAAAATATGCGTCTTCCAACCCTCTTCTCCCACGGTCTGCACCACTTTCTTCTTGTTCCACATCATTCCACATCTCCAACAGTAAGGTACTTTCCTCCCCAGATCTGCCCTACCAGCCACATCTTTTCCGCAGGAGCCAGGCCTTCATGGCTGGCAGGTATGGATGGGATCGATTGAACCCATTGTCTGCTGCCTGAGAGTATAACTCTGCAACCAAATCGATGGCAACAGTCTGTGCTTCGACAACTTCCACAACCGAAACTGCATCGAGGGAAGTCAGCCGTGCAACTGCAGCTGCGACAAGGCCACAATGCGAAAAAACATCTGCGACGTGGTATGTCTGTGTGTGTGTCTGTATTTATCTGTTTTGTGGCAACATGTGTATATATATATATATATTACATACATACACATATGATATTACTATTATATTATTTTATATATATATATATATTATGCATGAAAAGTATAGAAAAAAGGGTGACAATGTAGGCTGGATTGTTCAGCACAAAGCGCCAAGATCATGCGCTTTCGATGCATTTGTCTCGTCGGAGGCACGAAATCTAGCGTAGCCTCGTGACACCTCACTAGCAAAAGAAGCCCAGGAAGTTCTCCCCTAGGAGAATTATTCAAAGGAATACTAGATATACTAGTTTTCCTTCTAGAAGAGTTGTTTGATGGTTGTTGCCTTTGGGCCAAAGGAAGCTCAAAACAAAGATGTCCAGTTTCCTGGTTTTCTTCCTCCTTCTCTATGGCGGAGACTCTGCTCCAAAGCTGACCGCCGATTTGGGGTCAAGTGTAGCAATGTCAGGTGGTTGCCCGCCTAAGATCCGTGGTTCTGAAGCGATGTGTCAATCAAGGTGAAACAAGACCGGTAGACTCTTCACATACCTGAAGTGGGGATAACCCATAAACAGGTTTAAATATAAATATACATATTTGTATACATATAAATATATATACGTATATATATATAGTATATTATATGTATATCAAAAATGGCGATAAAACCTTAGTTACAAAGAAGATTGCTACTGGAGTGGCCCAAGTCTTCTGATACATGCATGTGGGGGGGGCAATCAATTCAAAAGAATGGGATTGTTGTTTCATTCGACACCATCAAATGATGGATCTTGCGATCCAGCCACACCATGCATCGCAACTTTTCAAATCACGAAACATGCGGCTGTCTATTTGGTTATTTGGTGGATGTTTTCACCTTGCTTTGGAGGAGTTGGAGGACAAGTGCATTTTGCAAGCAGATTCCGTGTCAATTGTCCGAGGCCCTTGCGCAACTCAAAAGCCGCCCATGTTTGGAGTCATCATCATACTAGGCCTCAGCGTTGGATCAAGCCTCTGTTCTACAACCGCTGGTGTGTTCTACCGCTTGAGGGTGGCATTTGCTTTGCACCTCTTCAGTTAGGATTTCTGTTCAGCAACAGTCCAAACAAAGACGAACAGTGCGAAGAGTGTCGGGAGAATGCAGAAAATGCATGTCATTCAACATACATTCGATGTCCAGATGTGCTGCAAAGATTGAAAGACTGCAACCACAGGTGTTGCTGGCAAGTTTCATACAATGGCTAAAGTCAAATCTGTCCGCGGGTACACCGGAATGTTCCTTCAACCTGACGGAGCCTGTGAGAGACCTTTAGCCTGAACCTCTCACAAGTTCAATACGCAAAGGGCGCGGCTGCATGCCCGGCTGCTGCTGCATGCCCATGTTCATGGCATTTCCCCTCAGTCAGGATATCACTTTGCTCAACCACCATAGGCTCCACCCACCCCAGCTCACCTTTGGCACATCATCCAGCCTATCCTCCACTAGGTGAGAGAGCCCTGTTTTCCATTCAAGGCTTGAAAGTTTCAAAGCGAAAACAAACCAATCGAAATGTTAAAGGAAGGCAAAGATATCTTGACATAAGATCCTCAGGAGTGACCACAGCTAAGGATGAATCCCACACACCTATTTAATACAGGCCAGCAACGGCTACATGATGCTGCGATGTCCGATCATGTATAATTACTATATATACAGCTCAACACCCACTGCATCATCTAGCCCCTAGGGCTCTGACATCATTGGCATGTTTGCAGGACCTCAGCAAATTTCTCAATCAGAAAAGTGGGCGTAAGTGAATCTAATGAAGAATCTACTAAGTCTGAGTCTCAACTGCACTTCGTCGGAAGTTTAGAACTGAATCGAGCAAAGGTTGTCTTGGAAACACTGCTTCCACTGAATTTACTGCTTCGATCTTCGGCCCCCTGGTTGAGCCATGGGACCACTGGTCAGTGCCAAATTTCCGAAGCCAGTGAGCCCTGGTCCCATGGTGGGCATCATGTAGTCTGGCACATAGTCGTTTGGAGCCTTATAGCCGCTGCTTCAAATCCGGGATATGCTTGTGCAACGGCTGACAGCCCTGTTTCCAAAACGAATGGCCAAGATGGCCAATCAAGGTCCTTGTGTTGATCGATCCGTAAGTCCCAAACGCTCTTTTGCTTCTCCTCCTCTTCTTCCTTTTTCTGCCTTGGAACACACCCCAGAGGGTTATCCAACTCCGGCAGTGTTCCCAACTCTGCTTTGCAAAGATGACAGTTTTGACAGTTTTCCAGCTTCCAGAACTTTCCAGCCAAGTTACGTCTTCTTGTCCAGTGCATTTACTCGGTCAGTGTACTCTCGCATAACCTGATCCCAACAACATGCAGAAACTGCAGCATCGAAATGGATCGAAAGAAGAAGCAGGCTACTCACTGCCAATCAGAATCCGAGCAAAAAAGTCTTGTAGCGAAACTTGAGGCCCAGGGGTAAGGGAGGAAAGCTAGCTTGGCAGGGAGCTTTGCATGAAAACACAATGATGCTGAGGATGCGGATGCTGCCGAATGTACTGCCAGTGGCAACATGCCGACGGTGTCCCCAGGGGGGGATTGAGCCACGGCGAAGGGGCGATATAACTATGAAGTTTCATGCGACTGGAGATTCCAGCCCCCCCAATACCTTGCTAAAGCAAGAGGGACTTCAGCTAGCAGAAGATAGCTTTCGTGAAATCTCAATAGACAGAGAAGGCCCTCGATGATTCCTGCCTGGATGAGGTAAGGCATGGCAAAATCCATGTTGCGGCTCTTCCAGGCCAGCTCCAAGGCGATATCTGGGCCTTGCTGCTTCACTGCTTCACCGATATCTGAAGAATGCACTCTGGACCCAAGCTTTGTTCGGAGCTGAAAGGCATGTTTTTTTCCCACTCTGCTCTTTAAAGTCTTTAAAATCTGAAACCTTCGCATCACCCGTCTGTGCCACTCTTTTTCCAGCGAAAATTGCCATAGTCGTTTCTCCGGCATCTATCCGCGGCTGCAGCTTGCTTCGGTTTGCTTGGCTGGATGCTTCGAATCCGATTATAGCTGAAACTGATTGACCGCAGAACAGGTGAAGACTTCTTCGTAGGGCCTACATCCATGACACTCAACTACTGGCAATATGAATCAAACATTGGTGGAGCATTTGCATGTTTATCTTATTTGCAAAGGCCATCTTGCGATGTTGTCAAAATGACTTTTTTTCCCCACCCGAGTGAAGTTCTTCTTCTGTCACCTCAAAATCAATGATGCTCTAGGACCAAGGGGCTTGCATCCAAGAAACGAATTATGTCCTTTTCTTGACAAGGTCACATGTTTAAAAGCAGCTTTGCCTGCCTCTCATTCAGGGGAAAAAAGTTCGGAATGAACAGAAATCAACAAACTAGTCCCCTTGGTCCAGTCAGCCCTGCATAAAAATCATCTTGGTACCTTCTTCTTTGGCTCTTTCCACCTCAGACAATGCAATAGCAAACAACAATTAGACTTAACATGAAAGTGTGAAAGTCTGACCCCCCAGAAAAACAGTGGAATGATACAGTGAGTGGATACAAGTATCAGGGACACTTGAGAAAGAGCGAATATGAAAGGTACAGTACCAGTAGGTGGACAACTGAGACAGAAGAAGTGCAATATAGTGCAATGCTGTTTTTTTAGCCCTGGCTGGTACATAAGATTCACCGCAAAGAAGGCACAGCTGCTATACCGAGGAACGGCAGCGTCACAGGATTGAGGATGCCTCCATCCTGGTGGCCATACCATGTGTAAACAACCCTTGGAGATACATCATCCCAAGTAGGGGTATACATGGTATACATGGTATACGGTATACCCAATACTAAATCCGAATTGGGGGTGGATTCTTAGTGGGTTTACCATGGTTTACCGCCACATCATCGATGGCACAGTGAAATGGTTCATCGACACCATTGCGGTACTTCAATGCAGCACCGAAGTGGATTTCAAGCATCAAGTTGATGGCATTCTGAGCATTCTGCAAAAGCAGTCCTCACCGACATACTCCTGCCGATTGAGCTCGTTCCTCAATGTGGTCGGCCAACAACGCTAAGCTGGTGATATGTCGCGCACTGGGATATTGGTTGTTCTTCAAGGTGGGACTTGGTTGCCTTCGCTTTGTTTGGAAAGGGCTGCCAGAATACCAATCGAAGCAACCACCTACGAGTTTCGGAAGGTGCAAATGGTTGTCTGAAGAAACTCTGACTACACAAAGCCAATCATTTTCCTGACCTGCAACAGGATCCAAGGCTCTCATCCTCTACGCGTTTTCTCGCTTTTTGAAGCACATCCTCTGGTACATAGACCTCAGACCGCACTACAGGGCGCACTGTTGGCAGCTTGCCACCCAACCCCTCACCACAGCTACTTACGGTAGGTCATATGGGCAAACTGAGTAGCTGCTCAGCAAAGTTTCCTATTCTAATGATATCTTCAGGACGGGTTTTTCTGAAAATGTTGAGAAAATCCCCAAAAATTGTTCACAATGTTGTAAATTGGGGCCCAATGGGGGCCATTAATCATCCCCCATTGTTGGACAGTTATCATACCAGCTGCCGAGGGACCAAAAAGCTGTCCAGCTTCGATCCTCGGCTGGTTGTGGCCTGAGCCTTGATTCTCTGATCGAACAAGTTGAACTCATGGGAAAATCGACACATCTTCAAATTTCGGCAAGGCCCTTGGGATGAGTGTGGTGCGATCACAGAACTGTTCTTGAACAACAAAAAAGACATCTCACTGCTGGAAACGAGCTTCTACAAGCCTGCATAGCCTGAATGATGAACTTTCCTGAGCAAACGATCAAAACATTCTGAGCTGCTCATCCGAAGGGCAAAGCAAGCCCAGATGGACATGCTCACACAACATGTTTTCCCTTGGATTCTCATTCACTATCCATGGCCAATCTTGGATACCCTGCCAGTTTTTTTGCTGGGTATAGCAAAAATTCCCATGTCTAACAAAGATGAAAGTACTAAACTGCTCATCCAAGGTTTCCCCAGTAGCTGGGAAATTCGGGCCCCAACTACAATGCACACACACAGATATATATATATATACACAGATAGAGAGAGAGAGAGAGGAAAAAAAAAACATGTGTGTGTGTGCTGTGCACTACGGTGGCCGTGGAAAATCAATCACTTCACAGCTTTGATACATCACTTTGGACTGTGTAGACTCTGTTCAAAAAGGCACCTCCACATGCAGCCATCCAGCTACCATTCATTCGAGAGGCTCTGTTCATCTGAAAGGCCTGAGACCTGAGAATCGACCACTTCAACCTTTCTGCATTGCCACTTTCTCATACTTTCTCTGTTGTATCCCCAATACAGACTTCCGGTCTTTGCTTTCTCTGTGGGATGAAAAGTTTCGCAGATAAGACTTCAATGGCAGCATGCAATGTGATCATGGAGCTTCATAGCTGTTGACAATCCCAAGGTCCCAAAACATTCCAGTGTCCCCATGCCTTCAGCGGTTGGCCAAAGTATTCCTTCGCAGTCTCCAGAACGTCCACAGCCTCGTTGCCTACTTGGCTGGCCTGAGCCAGCTGCTGGGTTGAAAGTATGCCAAAGCGGATTACCAGTGGTGCAGCACGGTGCATGAGCGCTATTCATTGATCCTGTCTGGGTTTGTCCAAAGCTACCTCAAACACAGAAACCATTGCTGTTTTGCTCGAAATGACTGCTCGAGTTGTTTTCTCTTCTGCCATACCAGAATGACTAATTGCTATCCAGTCTTTTCTCGCTACAGGACTCTATGACATAAATAAGAATGGTAATTCCTTTTTCTCAAGGAGAAGGCAGTTTGCAGCTTCCCGTGCCAATCCCTTCTCTCCTTCATAAGGTTGGTTTTCGGCTCAACGTAGCCGGAGGCTGTGACTACCTGTCGCAAGCGCTGCAAACATTCAACTATTTGACTGTCCCTTGTACAAAACTGTGGTTGCGACGGCTTTAAGGCAGTGGGGAAATTCTTGCTGCTATAAAAATTTCAGAGGGAGAGTTGTGCGGACTTGGCAAAAATGATTTTGTAGGATCTTGCTTAGATTTGCAGGGAAACAGTCCCGCAACAATAGGGTGGTGTGCGCTTCTAAGGACCTCGGGAAAATAGACTCAAAAACCCAAGGAGATCCAAAGAGCAGGAATGCTTGAAAGAGAATCGCCTGTATGCGCTGGAAGGACTATGGTTTCATCAAGACGCTCTGAACAATTTGGATTTTTTGATTTTCATCATAATGATTCCCGTGCACAAGTGGTTGGCTTGCCTGATCTGCCAGGCGATAGTTGTCCAACATCATGTTCAAAGCCTGAGTTGTTTGCGTTCCAAATGGATGTTCACCTAGCTTGCACCGATGAACGCGCCGTTGGAAAGTGGATTTTCACTAGATGCTCTAAAATCCATGGAACGTTTGAAGGCTCATGCTCCAGGATTCCCTTTGTTCAAAACTGATACAATCAGGCTGCAGTGCCCTTTTGCAATGTTGACCCGATGGAATGGATATCTTGTCTATTTTGTCTCACACGCAATTGGTCAATGGATATCATCTGCTACCGTCCAGCAAAGGTTTCCTGCAACCGAGCTGAGCTAAGTCATGGGGCCATGGTGATGGAGTTTCGCTGGACGTCCTTGAAAGCGCGCAACTCTTGAAAAAAAATGTAAAAAACTGAAATAATCAATCAAATCATGGATCGGAAAACGGGGCAGTTGTCCATTTTTCAATGAGCAGATTTGTCAATTTTTCAGCCAGCAGATCCAAACGGTGTCCAATGAGCGTTGTCGAACTCCGGCGGGTTTATCTGAAAATAGGATACCCCAAAATATGAGGGTTGATTATCATTTGTCCATGTTTCCCAACAAATTGCCGTCAATGGGGGCACAATATCTCGAATGGGTCTCCTTGAATTTTCCAGTGGTCACCAAGCGCTCTTGCTGCACGGTGGCCTGATGCAAGTGAAGAAACATGAAGTAACAATAAACAGAGTGGAGTCCCAGAAAGTACTTGAGTCCAGGCCAAAGGGAGGGGGGACAAAAGTTAGTTGGAGAGATGTGTATTGGGAGAATATGTGGCGCGACCTTTTGAGTGTCATTTATTGACCTGAATTAAACTACCATTCGATGTTGCTGACACGCTAACACCAGCGTATCATGATATCCTGGCTCGCATGCACCATAATCATTCCACGAAGCGTCAGCATTTCGCTCCTAGAACCCTACTTCCCAAATACAAAGTGCCCCAACCGATCGCGCTTCGGTTGAGCCACTTTGCAACCGTCTGATTGAACCTCTTTTCCCTGGCCTTTCCTTCTTTGTTCCTTTCCGTGACAAATTCTATATACTTTGATCTATGCTGAATATATCTAAGTATCTCTATTTGCCTAGCTACATATATATATAAACTATACAAATAACCAATCTTTTAATCTGGTAACTTTGGTGCGAGCAAGAATGTTTGGGAATCTTAAGATTCGCATCTTCTATTCCTCGCCAAGGCCTGGTAATGTTTCATGCCGACCTCTTGAGGAAATGGAATGCAAGACTCCAAGTGGTTGTTCTCTCACAAACATAACATTACAACTACATTACATTACATTACATTAGATGAGCGTAGATTAGGTTAGATTGCATTAGGTTAGCTTCCATATCATTAGATTACATTAGATTGTATAGCCTGCATTACATTACATGACACTGCATTGCCTTCAGAACACTCACGGTGAATATCAGAATATCATCTTGTATATGTGTTTGTTGTATATGTGTTTGTGTGGGCATGCGAACCCGTGGTCACAGATGAAACCCAGCGGGATGGACGCAGCGGGGTTTGAGCCCGAAGGGGGGGGTGGTCACAGTTCGACATGATATGACATGATTAATAATGTCCAACAACGGGGCCCCAAAACCAGTTCGACATGAAAGATCATGGAAGCTGCATGCAGTCTGCCCCCAATTCATTGCTACAGCAAATCCAACTCCACCTAGCAAGCTAGCTTTGGTGATCAAACCTATGGGGCATAAATATCCCGGCGTCCCGATCACCGTCCGGGTGTTTTGATAAAAATTACTTTGCTTCGTGTGATCCCCACCATGACATTTATACATTTTCTTACTGGCAAATCTTCTGGCATTCTATCTGACATATCTTCTGGCATTCTATCTGGCATTCTATCTGGCATATGTTCTGGCATATGTTCTGGCATATCTTCTGGCATATCTTCTGGCATTCTATCTGGCAAATCTTCTGGCATTCTATCTGGCATATCTTCTGGCATTCTATCTGACATTCTATCTGGCATATCTTCTGACATTTTTTC
>Ga0126342_10013075_pt1 | contig 14747 bp, 14 predicted proteins | sample Cyp1metagenome_FD_92528 | JGI IMG/M metagenome (GOLD analysis project Ga0126342, IMG submission 92528) | Coral microbial communities from Lord Howe Island, Old Settlement Bay, Australia - Cyphastrea 1 metagenome | ecosystem: Host-associated > Invertebrates > Cnidaria > Coral ... | reverse complement strand
TAAAATCATCTTAGACTGCGCAAAAACGTTTTTGGTGTATCATCTTAGGGGCGCAGCATTTTGACACCACTCCTCTCCCACTACACTACCTTTCGTCCGCCTCCGCCTGCTCTCAAGTTGTCAGTTGTCAGGAATAACTTAACACTAGCAATTCAGCAGCGTAGCAACCAGTGCAACAGCATGAGATGATACTGGGTCAGGGTGGTAACTTGTGCCGCGGTTGTTTTCTTGTGCCGCAAACGGTCTGCCGTTGGGAAGTCCATGATATACGTGTCATTCTTACTGGATGAATCAATTGTTTGTGGCATTGATTTTTCTAACACTTTGCAGGGGCACACATGTTTTTGAGACATATTCTTTTTGAGATAGAAACTCATGGGGATGGTTTCTCATATTCGTACGCGTTGGAATGAAAATTGGGCACAGCAAGAACATTAGGTCCAGTTATTCTGGTGGCTGAACCGAATTCCTGCCCATTTCCCATATTTGTTTGTTTCCTGTCTGAAGCAAACTGATGCAACTCCCACATGTTTCCGAGAAGTTCGAAAGATCCAGCAAACCATTGCGTCCACCATTGCAGGATGTTGACTGGGCCATGGATGTTGTTTGTTGTTCAGCTGGCCAAGGAGTTGCCCGGCTTGAGCAGCTGAACAAGTTGAATGCAGGCACCGGCAAATGCTATGGCAAATGGGATGCATGATTTTTTCTGTAGAAGCTGAGGCTGAGACGTAGAGGAGATTAAATGGAATTAATTTTGTTTAAAGTTGCTGATGATCTGGATGGACAATATGCTCATATGCACAGTGGAAACAGTTTTCCCCAGGTTCTTGGGGAGCAGAGGAGGCCTGCTTCACGGCAACTGGAGCGGATTTGGGCACAATTTTGCGAAAGGGTCATTTAGTGAGCCGGGGGTTTGCGTTTGCAGATGTTAATAAAGGATTCTCCAGATAGTTGCCAGATTGCAAAAATAATGTGAAATACACTGCGCGGGTTTTGGCTCGCCTCCCCTCTTAGGCTCCGAGTGATGCTTCCACATCAGCTGGAAGCCTCAGCCGAAACGACTCGGAAAACAAAAGCCCTAATGAAGCCACAGGGGACCTCAAACGGCATTATCATTGGTTCCTTTTGACGGATGTTCCATGCAATTCATGCCTCTCCGTCTTCTCTCTTGGGGCAAAGAAAACAGAAGTCCAAAGTTGCAAATGTTGCAGGTATGCTTTTCGTTTTTGCCTAGTCTCATTCAGACCTCGGGGGCCCAACCCAAACTGTGAACATAGCTTCGATGTTTGACCGATTCCTGGACACAATTTGTCAGCATGTAGTGCCGATACAAGTGTTCTTTTTGGGTCTGGTGTGTGTGTGTGTCTGTGTGTGTGTGCGTGTGTCTGCGTTTTATTCTGTATACATGTGTATGTATTTTTGCGCGTGTCTGCACTATAAATAATACATCAATGCATGTTAGAATATGATTTACATGTATGCATTCAAAATATGTTATAGATGAAAATCTGCCGCCAAGGCGTTTTTTTGTGCTCACGCAACGACAGGAAGCAATTGCAATCAATTGCAATCGCTATTAAGCTTCGGCTAGGGGGGCACTCTATGGCAGTTTGTTCTAGAACCGTGTGTCTTTTCAATGTTTTTTTGACAAGGTCACAAACTCGGCTAAGCTGCCAACCTTGGCCCAACATACCAGAACCATTTGTCCAATTCAAGTGTTGATGTCAAGTGTGCATGTGGCAATCAAGCCTTTCTGGATCATCAATCCATCAAGTGACATAGGGAACCAAGACATTCATATTACACTCTTCCATTCAGTCTTTCAATTATGCGCCTTCTCATTTCAGCGGGGCGTACTGTAGTTCATCTTGTAATCACAATTATCCACATGTTTCTTGCTGCCAAGGGACATTGTGATGCTATGTGATTTTGCTAACCGGTGGAAAGTCTACATCGAAACTTTAGGGTTCAGCATGAAAGCACCTCATTATTCTTACTGTTGTTTACCAATATGCTTTATTGCGAGGCCAGTCTTGGTCTGGACGAGACATGGCAGCAACGTGCAGAGGTGCCAAAGCCATCCAAGCTCCAAGTCATATACTTGCATCATACGTATAGATATGTATAATTATGTATAGATATGTATAGATATAGATATAGATATAGATATATGTTTGACCTTGCCTTCTCCTTGGACGGCGTTTGTATCCAGAAGTTATTTTTCTTTGGCCAAGAAATAGTTGTTCTTTTCAAGTTTGTGGCAAGGTTCTGCGAGATGAACTGCTACGGCAATCAGCAATAGCGCCATGATCTTACTTCTGAACCACTTCGCAAGTGGCCAGAGCATGCTGCAGCCAAACCTGCAGTACCTGCAGCAGCATCCACTGCATCAACACTTTACATAATATGTTCGTCACAGTTTAACTCTGATATCCGGACCATCAGAATATTTGAGAGCATGTGCGAAAAATGCAAAAATCCACACAGGAAACTCTGCATGCCATGCCCATCCGAGAAGCTTTAAGCAGATGTGTTCCATGGATGAATGCAGATGTTGTTTGATGCCGTAAGGACCGAATTGCAAGACCGAATCCATTGGTTACGGGCGCAACTGAGAAGGTGCGCGCACTTTACCTTTGAATATGTTGGAACATTGATTTTCATGATTTGTCTATTTTCTTCGTTGCTGAACTGCGCACTTTTTGTGTCAGTGGCAGTGGTGTCAAGTTTTAAACTCTTTAGTTCATGCGCGCTGTGTGGCATCAATTTCTCAAACCCTGGCCTGCCTTGAGACCAGCAAGTGTATACAGTAGGACTGCGTTCTTTAATGGTGTCAGGCAGATTACGTAGCATTACTGCAAACAATGCGTCAGGCAACCTGGCCTTCAAGACAAAAGGATGCAGGAAATTGTCAGGGGCCACCAGTGTTTCAATTGTTTCAATTTGTTGGTTTTGTCGAATCCGGGGGGTCATCTACACGACGAAGAGCACTTTGTTTTAAGATGTTTTCAAGGTTGGTGATTTTTTGTGGTGTTTGCATTCCGAGGTGGTGCTTTTGGTTGAACTAGCCGAGATGCTACCCAAGGACGAGCGAGTCCCGGACTTATTTCAGTGCTACCAGACCATGCGCGCAGTCCGCACTGTTTTGTTGCTGTGATGTTTTATGTTCTCGATGCTGCTGCTTTCTGTTGTTTCTGTTTTTCGGTATCTCCTAAACACAAGCACTGCAGCTGTTTGCATGTCCCACGGCCACCACCATCACCACAAGCAGCAACCCAGCAACCCATGAACCCAGCAGCAGTGGGTGACAGCACGTGACAACCAGCGGCTCTTATGCCTGGTCAGTATCACAGTATCTCTCGGTATCACACTCTTTTCTTTGGACCAAAGGATCCAAAGGGCTGAATTAATTGATGGTGTTGGTGGTGGCTATCTTGGCTTCAGCACCAGCCCCACGTTACTTTGAGGTTCTGGGATCCTGAAATGGTCAGATGGTGACCTGTAATACGTTGGTTCCACGGTTCCATCAATAAAGCGGATTGAAACTCTCAGCGGAATATGGATCGTGTTGACATGTTTTCACTATCACGACTACATTGGAACAGAGTCCTGGAATGTCCCTGACTGTAACGAGTTTGAATCACAAGTTCGACTTGATTTCACAAGACTTGGCTGCCCTTTCTTCAGCTGGTAACTTCCGGTGACGTGTCCTCAAGGACCTCTTCCACTGGCTTTCTTTTGCTTTTGGGCGGCACAGCCCCCATGCCGATTGAATCAGTCTGGCTTAATGCACAACTCTTGCTAAATTCCTGAATTGGCTTTAGGGTCAGCTTCTGCATCGATGTGGGCTATTGCGGAGGGGCCTCTTTGGGTTGCGCCAAAGGATTATATAATATTATATATTAGATCATTTGCTCTAGCGTTTTCTTTTTTACACAAGAAAGAAAGGTCTGCATGTATGCTGTGCAGGTATCGCACTATTGCTTGCTGTGAAAAGACATTGCCTTCTTATGGTTTGTCCATCCATGTGCATTTGTTTTTTGCGAAAAATCATTTTTGTTTTTACTGGCCACGTTCACATCGCTGCTGAGGTTATTGCCATTGGTGAGATCCTTGCTGAGATTGCAAACCAGGCAACCTATGCCGAGGCCGTTTGAAGGCAACCGGCTGAGGCTCAAAATAGCCAAAGGCTCAAAGGACTGGACAATACTGGACATGGTTTGGAAGCAATCTGAATGTCTGAGGACTGGATGGGGGCCCTGATATGAATTGGAACAGCTGAGATCCAGCTACAGTTACAGTTGAATGTGCCTGAGCGATTTGCTTCTGCAATTGCAATGTATTGATAGATCTGGGCGACACTTTTCCGACTTTCATTCATGTCTTTGCATTGCAGCTTTGATTTCAAATGACTAATGACTCTGGAAGAAACGTAAAAATACTTAAAACATAAAATGGATTGCACGGGATGAGTTGCACATGGTCATGGTATGTCATGGTCCTCCTTTTTTGTTTTGCTTTGATCACAGAGCTTGTACGTTTTAAGATTTCTCTTAGCTCGAGTGTCGAGGTTGCAACCTCAGCCAACCAGCCGCCAACGAATGAATCCCGACATCACATGACCTGACCGCAATACGCGGTGAACGTGGGAATGCCTTTGCTCTCACCGCCTTAAGAGTGAGTGAAAAAGCAAGGAACAGACTGGTCAGTCAGCCCCGCTGCAACTGATTGAACAGTTTTCTCCGCTTTGACAAAGGTTGCTTTTCATTAAGTTTTCTGCTTTGCTGCAACTGATGTCATCAAGTTTCTCGTCTCAAGTTGTCAAGATGGTGCAGGACCGACTGAGACACATGCTGTTTTTCTGGAATGCTCCCGACGCTGCTTTGGCTGTATGTTTTTGATTCGCAGTTGCCTAACTTGTTGTAGACAGTTGTGCAAGTTGTACAAGTTGTACTAGACAACGGCTGGCAACACAGCTGTGTCAATGTTTGCAAGATTTGTGTGCATGTGATTAAACCCTCCGTGACCACAAGGCACCAAGGAGGTGCTGACTTTTTTTCATGGTGTTTCATAATATGTACGTTGCATGATAATGCATGATATATTATAATCTAGAATCTACATATTACTCGTATTTATTTATACATATATGTGTATATATATATATATGTATTTGTTTGTTTCTATGTGTATATATACATATTGTATATCATATTGTATATTATCAATTTATACATATATATGATGATATATGTATATATAGATACATTTGGCAATTATTTATGCGTGCTGTCATTGCATCCAGTTTAACTTGATAGCTACTGCACAAACAAATGACAATGCAGCAAAACATAACCAGAAAGGGTGTGTCAACATTCGTTTCTCGTAGGTTTGCTTTGGTTACATATCTTTTGTATTCTTTTTGTTTCATCCCTGTCTTCACATGTACCGAGCCGCATGGCCCTGGTTCCTGCTCGCACTTTCGGGTGCACAAGCTGCCCTTCGTCCGGTTGCAGAGCGGTTGGACGGTGCTTGCGGCGATGGACCACCGGGGCCAGGCGTGCTACCCCGCAGAAGAGTTCAACCACAGAATCACACGAAACATCACGGAACAAAGTATATAAGGTGATTGCAACTTGAATAAGCAGATCTGCAATCACCGCACGTGGGGCATGACATTTCAGTGGATGATAGGTAGCCTAGGCCTAGTCTTCCAATTTTTGCATGAATTTGTCCCCATTTGTTGTTTCCTATATTTTCCCTGGCAGAGAGCGAGTGGTTTCCTGATGTTGCCTGCATGAATGGATCGATATGGACAGATGCGTGCTTGTAAGCATGCGAAGCAAATGATTTCATTCTCAATTGGGGGCCAGGATGGGTTTTTGAAAACCAACTGATACAGTATATGCCCAAGCTGGTCTTTCTTGAAGAGTCAGGAAGACATAGGCATAAAGCCAAGTATCCTAGGCAGGAGAAAAAGAGTACTTTTCATTGCTCCGTGGTTTGGTGGAGAAGGTTATTTGTGGAAGCCAGCGGTGAGAGCCTCCACAAGTCAGCCAGGAATAAGCATATACATCATACACATCAAACACATCATACACTGGGTGTGAATTTGCACGGTCCATATTTGTGTGGAGATTCACATGATACACATCGAGATGTCAGAAAGCCACCGTACGTGGATGGTTTCGGTGAATATCCCGACGCAAAAACTTTACAGACAAGTATGACAGTGACATGGGTGCTTGTGAAGTCTGGCAGCATTTGCACTGCTACAGTAGTGTGCAGTGCAGCTTGGTGGTGAGGTACTGCTTCTTCAACAATGTTTGTTGAGAAACCATGGCAGAACAAGTGAGGGACAAGGAATCAAAACATATCGGAACATGTGCTATGCAGCAGTCCTACTCGCTGAACTGCGCAAGACTTGATCAGTGGCTAGAAACTAGAATAAGTGTTGGATCTGTCTTGGGTGCATTTTCTGATTTTTGTGCATATCGTTTGACTTTTTTGGTTGAACTCGAGAAAACTGGATTCACCGAAAGAGAGAACGCGCTGCCCAGATGATCTTGCTAGCTATTGGCTGGTCTCAACTTGGCATGGCCTCATTCTCAGACCCAAGATGCACTGCAAATCAAGTTTACAGATTGTGAGGCATGAGTCTTAGTCTGGAGGACTTGCAGTTTCCTGAGGCCATGCAGACCGAACAGACTTGAATGAACTGAGAGAGTTCAATGTCAGGCCAGGTGGTGTGAGAATTTGAACACTGAGTCTTGAAGCGAAATGCAGAGCTTCTGCGACCGCAGGCCTTTGTTGCTTCACCACTGCGTTGTGCAGAGCAATGTTGGCGAGTTCTTGGACAAGGCTTGGCCAACAGATGCCAAAAGGGAGTCACAGGTCAACGAAGATTTATTTGCAGAGGGGGAATCACAAGACTACATGGTTCTATGGTTGACATTTGTGTAATGAGTAATGCTACATGCATATTTACTCAGGCAACTATTGGGTGTGGGTTTGCGTTGGTGGTTAGCTACTCTTGGGATTTGTCAGTTTTGATCCATGGCTGCTGCCTATGTCGTTCGAAATTCATGTCTCAAAGACTTTCCAAGAATGCCTCTTTGTTATGGTTTCTAAAAAGTACATACACAGTGGTCAGTTGGCATGGAACCAGCATTGACTAAACGAAAGATGAGGACAATGCAATGCATTGTCTTCACTCTTTGGTGTTGGGTTGATGCTAGCTACATGCTGGTTGCGTACGGTTCCTTTTCCATGCTCTCATCATTTTTGGTTTGCCAACAGTGTTCTTTTTGTTGTGTTTATTTATTTGTTCTTTTGATGTCGAGTTGATGTCAATTTGATCACGGGATGACTACAAATCGAGACCGGAATTCCACAGTCAAAAAGGCTCAATGGCAACATGAAAACAGCATCAACGCAATATATTGTTCTCAACGCACGGAGCATGTTTCGTGTAAAAAGGCAGTCCAGCAAAAAAATGTGCGCAGAAACAGATCAACTTCGGCAACTTGGTGGATTCCTTTAAAAAAATGATGTTTATGTTCTTAATAGCCTTCAAACCTGCATACACAACATCAAACCAACATGGAATCAAGACGAAACCGAGACCTTTCAAATCCTGCCCCAAATATTCCAAGAATCGTTTCCAGCAACCCAAACCAAAATCAAAGTAAAAATAACGCAAAACATGTCAAGCAATAGTGGCAATACTGCGGTGTGGAACTGAATTTGCGAAGCCGGCTTGATGCCGATTTGATGTTGTTTTTCTTAAAGGAAGTCAGAACGCAAGCATAACGCGGATTTGGTCACGATATTATCACGGAGTGATGTCGCTTACCCTGTTGGTATGTGAGGTACTTCCACTGTACTTTACTTCTACTAGCACTCCTCCTTCGTCGCCTCCTCCGTCTCGTCCTCTACCCGCCGCTTCCGTCCGCAGACCGCAAACACGGTGTGTTGCTGTGACCAAAAAATGGGTGTAATGTTGCTATTTCTAGTCGTGTCAGCCATATATGCCACAAATCAGCCGCTCTGTTTGAATTCCACTTTCAATTTATAGGACATGTCAACTTGTTTTGTTTCGGGATCAAATCCTGTGTCAACTTCCCAGCAGCTGGTGATGCTACCTGTGTGGTTGGAATGGTGAGCTGAAAAGCTGCCCATGGACATTTGCCCGTGACTTGTCAGCTTGCCAACTAAATTTCCTTTGGATATGCAAATTGCGAACTATGATTTATTCAATTTTATTCATTCTGTTTTCCCATTTACCTGTAAGTGCTCCATGCCCCAATTGTTGCGTACACACCTTTCTTCCAGTCTTTCATTGCTGTGATGTTTGAACGCACTATTTCTGCTTCTTTATTCAAACTTTCCTTCATATTGTTTGCATGTTGTTTGCAACGTAGCTGTCCGTGTTTGGCTTCCCCCATTCTCAATGCATAGAACTCATGTCTAAATCAGGACTTGCAGTCACCTTCACATCTTACCTTTTCAGGCTTGGATGAACGGTCTTTCAGTCGTCGTCGAGCTGCAGCCGCAGTTATTTCTGGAGCCAACAACTGGATGTTTTGTCACTGGCTTCGATTGCTACGAACGCATCAAGGCTGGATTGTTTTTTGGGATGTTCTTGGCATATCACTGGCCGTTTTGAGGGGATTCATGTTCCTTCGCAATTGTGGCAGAATGTGGCAGAACACATCCCACGAGACCCACTGGATGATCTGTTTAACGTGCAAGTGATATTGGTATTGACAAGTTCCAAGAGGATCAAAGAGTTCTTAAGAGTTCTTGCCTTCTATGTGATTTCATGATATTTCATGTGATTTCCAGATTGAACGGCAAAGAAATTCCATTATGTTATATTACAGTAGCTGTCGCTGAGGACTAATCAAGATCCAAGTTATCGAAACCAATTTTCTTTCACGTCTATGAAGCCTGAAAGCATGCCTTTTGCAATTTGTTATCGCTTCGGATGTTGAGGTGTCGGGCATAGAGGGGCTGGAAATGTACTCTCGTTGTCGCATCCGAATGCCAAGTGCCAGCTGCATGGGTTTTTTTCGGAACACAGATTTGCTGATACATAAGTTCTAGAGGAAGAGGTGAGGGGCGCAAACAGATTTGCAAACTTGTAGCTGCACCCATCATAGAAAAGTAGAGTTCTGCTTGGCACTTGTATGTCGAAGTGGGCGCAAGAGTCCCAAGATCTCGCACTCTTGGTATGATGGAGATTGGTCACATGTCGGCAAGGTGACTCATATGTCAACACGTTTTGTACCGCAGTCGTCAGATTTTTTCAAATGCACAAAAGTCGGTTCGGTTGGTTGACGGTTCCATTGTACAGCATGCGCACGAAATTTCCGCCGTACAGTATGCACCTCCCTTGGCTCCTGTTCCGGGTTTCTTTATATATTTTGTCCATAGAGACGTAGAGGTTGGGGGGGTATGTTGAACTTGGGGCTTGGTTTTATAGCGGGTCACAAACTGATGGACGGTGAAGGAAGGAAGCTTTGAACATTTGCTTTCTTCTTCGTATTCCTCCGGGCTTTCGGAAATACCGCCATTACGTTTTTTGCCGGCTGCCAATTTCCCACCGCTTGAAGCAATGTGAAACTCGAAGTCTTGAGAACACTGATGCCACTCATCAATGATGAGTGGCATCAGTGTTCTCAAGACTTCGAGTTGACTTGTTACCACAGGTGCGGTGAGCTCATGTTATGTCATGCTGATATTCCTTGGTATTCCTCATACTTGCACATCTTGGCGATTGCTGGAATTTGTGGATAAGTTGGGGGTGATGTCTACAGTGGGTTGCTTGAATTCATGCGAGCATTTGATGCCATGCGGCACATACTAGAAAAGGTGACGAGGTCTTGCTCATGTTCCTTGCAAATGCACAATGCCAGTTTGCAGACAAGATGGGATCGTGTCAACATTCTCCAGGTTTGTGGCTAGGGATACTGTGAGGAATCTGTATTCTTACAGGCTTCAGAAGATGCAATTCTGCACAGCAGACAGGGTTCTGCCAATGATCCGGTGCTTGCAATGTGACTGATGTTCATGAGCTTCTGAGCTCACAGTTACTGCTGCAGACTTTTGATATGTCGTGAAATTTGCTCTAGCAGGTTGTTGCTTGCTTTTAGTGGCTCTTCTTCTGCAAACTACATGTTCGCGTTCCCCACCTTTCGGAGCAGTCTTGTCGGCGACAGTTCTGTCTTTGAACCACCCAGAAATGAGTTGTTAGATGATGACATATGATCCCGTATGCCGTATGACAAGCACTACGGAGCTGCCTATGCATGGCATTGCATGCCTACGCCTTGGTTTTGCGAAAAACAAACTTAAGGTAACGAAGTGAGTGTTCGAATGATGTCCAGTACAGTGCACAGGTGCCTACAGCAGATGTAAGTTATTGTAAGTTTATGGGAATCTTGCGGGTCTTCCTCCACAAACAAGGGTCTTCAAACTTCAAATCAACCCAAAAGCACTAAAGTACTCTTGCCCGTGGTAGATGTGCAGAAGTGAGTCTTTGTAGGTGGCATATCGCCAGATGCTGAATGCTTCAGGCGTGAACTGCGCATTTTAAGACGGCCCACAATTCAAGCATCTTGTTTTCATGTATTTTCACCATGGGCTAGACAAGAGCTGTAGAGAACAGCTATTATCAATCACAGAGTTGATGTATGAGTGATTGCGTACGATTATGAGTGGTTCGTATTTTACCTACCGGGTTGTACATTACTATGATTGAATATGAAGGAATATAAAGGTACGTAGGTATGAAAAGGCATACAGAGACAATATGTATACATATATATATATATATATATTAGAGATATGCAATATATAGATATACTTGGTATATAGAGAGGTAAAACCTGCTTGGTCTTAGTTATTGTATTTATTTCGCCGCCACCTACTGCAAGTCTGCTCTTCCTTGTTGAACTGGTTGAACGCATATCTAGATCAACTGGCTTCCATCTTTGGCTCATGAAGTACATTTTACGTGCTAATTACGTAATGCTTGCAAACTTGGATTATATAATGCTTTGCAACCTGAAGCTGTATATCTTGGCACAGCCTTTGAAATCGAAACGGGACGCAGCTGAAGTTGATGCCCAGGAGGAAATCTCAGGAAAGGTCACACATGCTATTTGAGATCGTAGGATTTATTCGGGACCAAAGTTCAACAAGGCAAGGTGCATCTGGGAAGGAGCCTTTGAGCAAGACCATTCCTGCATTCTGTTGAGAACCCTGCAGGTATATGGTCAGATGACAAGTACCATCCAGCTGCCCCGACCTTAGTGAACACAGGCAAGGCAAATATTACGGACTGAAGCTGAAGTCGGGATGGCTCAAGCGTGGTCTACATTGATTCACGTATTTCGCACATAGCACCGGAGGTGAACTTCTCATTTGCAAACTATGACGAATGCATATAGGATTGTATATGAAATATGTATATGATGATATCTATACTAGGCCGTATATGTATCTATATATTTACATTACTAACCATTAATATATATGTATATATAACTATATAATATTGTCCTATTCTTCCTATTTGGTTTCCTGTTTTGTTCACGAAGAAGTTCTGCTTTGAAGGTCCAGGCCTTACTCCTCGCACGAGATCCAGTGGCCCTGGCAGCGACTCTGGGGGGCTCTGGCCCTCACGCGGCACTGCTGGGCATCGTGTCTGCTTGGGATGGCGTGCTTGGTGCGGAGCGGGAGTTGTGCAAGATTTGGCTTGAACAGACTTGTCAGAGTTGTCAGGTGTGTTCAAAACTCATTGGTAGAATGATTGCATTCGATAGGACATGCGGGCCTGTAATATATGCTTTATTTATGCTTAATTTGCGCCCTACCTTGGCTAAATTCATTCAATAGTCCAGTCGCTGGTCCAAAGTAAGAATAAGAATATCGGAAATCGGATTTGTTTACCAAAAACCGTGCTGTGGATGCCAAGGGGTCCCACAAGAGCAACCTGGTAGCTACCCTTGCAAACACAAGAATATGATAGCCAAAAAATGACATTTGAGAGGCTTTTTCAAAATTGGTGAAGCAGCTCTCTCTCATCAAGAAACAAATGTTAAGTGTACTTGTTCACTAGTGATTTTTCAGAACAAGTGTGAGAAATGCAACGCAATATATGATTACGACCAAGTTTTTGCGTCATCAAGAAAAACTTGGTGATCCACTAGCCTGTTTAGTGACGTTCTTTTGCTGACGTCGCCTCTAACGACCCCAGGCGGTTTGCTAATTTTTGCATTGTCCTGTTACATGTCATATTTTGCTTTTTTTTGTGGTCTTGTCACATGTCAGACATATCACATTTTGCATTTTACATTTTGTGTGCCAGGGGCTCTAAACTTTGTGAAACTTCTGCACACGCTGTTGATGCTACGTCCTGAAATTTCTCTTGTCTAAATTTCCATACATTTATAGCTATATTGTAGGTATATTATATCTATTTATGTTTATGCCACCGGAGGGAAAACAGTCCTAGCGTTTTTGACGTTTTTGGATATGCGGCATGATTGCACATGGGGGTCGGGGGGAAGGTAATAACATTCTATGATCTCGTGAAACATGGAGCACGCTTTACATGCGACCTCCTGAACAGGGGGGTTTGGGAGGGGCATGCAATAACGTTCTATGATCTTGTGAAACATGGAGCACGCGCCAACACATTCGTGTAACATCCAACACGCTCTTGGTGCTACGTTCTGAACACTTTCATGAAACATTTAACAAGCTCTTGGTGTTGCGCTCTGAACGCTTTCATGTAATATCGAACACGCTCTGGGTGCTACCCTCTGAACACTTTCATGTAACATCGAACACGCTCTGGGTGCTACCCTCTGAACACTTTCATGTAACATCGAACACGCTCTGGGTGCTACCCTCTGAACGCTTTCATGTAACATCTCACACGCTGTGAACACTTTCATGTAACATCTCAGACGCTGTGAACACTTTCATGTAACATCTCACACGCTGTGAACAGTTTAATGTTACATGTAACATGCTTTGAACACTCGGATGTAACGCTCTTGTGTACCATCTATCTATATAATATACATGTTGGTGTTTTTTTACCTTGGTCGAAGTATACTTATATGTTTGCGCATCTTTTAAAGGATGATCAATTGCAACAGCTTGGCACCTTGGCAAAGACTTGCAAGTGAAAGACAACAAACATACAGTTTTTTCAACATATGGGAACCGAAAAAACACATGTCCACCAATGTATATAAAATCATCAAAACGGTTACGAAGTCATGCAAATACTGTACCAATCGAATTGCAAATCTACACAAAATGCTCTGGACACGAAACCCTGGAAAGGTTGTGAAAACAGAGACTCGACAGCAGCAAAAAGTATGAAAATCAGCAGGGTCATTGCGGGCGGCGTGATCTTGTTTTTAGATGAATTACATTTCGAGTCAGGAGGCTTCCGTCGCTTCTGTTTGCATGAAATGATGAGTTCTCCGCCCAGCAGAAAGACGTTTCAACGTTGGAAACTACTTTGTCCTAAAGGCATCCATTTTCGGCAGCATTACTGTAGTTGTTCCTAGGAAAAATGTTTCAATGTTGGGAACGTCTTCTTCATATCCGTTAAAAGCAGCTTCGATGTTGGAAACTTACTTGTCATAAAGGCATCCATTTTGGCCGGCTTAGTTTTCAACAAAAGCACACTTCAATGCTAAAAATGTATTGTGTCCCTGCCAAAGATGGTTTCAATGCTATGAACCTTTCTCCATAAAAGGCATCTATGTTTGGGGCCATCATGTTGCAACAAAACGAGGTTTCATTGGTGGGTACTTACTTACTTGAATAAAGCATGGGTTTTCTATGAAATACGTTTTCAATGTTGAGCAGTTCTTTGTCATCAAAGGCATCCACTTGGGAAGCACCATGCTGCAACAAAAACGGTGTCCATTTTTGCACGTTCTTTCTGTGCCATAAAATGGTTCAATGGTGAGAACTTGTTCGAAACAAGGCATCCATGTTTGGGGTCATGATGCAACAAGAAAGGTTTCAATGTTGAGAATTGTTGACCATTTTCTCTGCAAAAGGCATCCATTTGGGTGGCATAAGTTGTCCAAAAATTGTTTCAATGTTGAGAGTTGAGACCTTTTCTCCATAAAAGTCATAAAAGGCATCCATTTTGGGCGCCAGTACGTTTCTACGTATTTAAATGAGTCACCCCAGTCACATTACTTTTTTGTCTCCACCCCATTATCCGAGTCAACTAGACTTCAACTTATTCAACCGGTTTCGGGAATTCATTGGACCGGCACACTTGTCAGTTGAACTCAGCTTCATGTTTTTTGAAGGAGGGGCTAGATTGAAACCGGAGGCCTATTTTTTTGGGGATTTTTTTGCTTTACGTTTTTGGATTTTTTGGGGGATTTCTTGTTTTATCGTGCTTTCTCCTTTTTTTTGCTTTTGTGTTTTTTGTATTTTTTTTGCTTTTTTTGCCTGTTTGCTTTTTTTGCTTTTTTGCTTTTTTGCGTTTTTGCATTTTTTTTGTTTTTTTGCTTTTTTGCTTGTTTGCTTTTTTGCCTGTTTGCTTTTGTGCTTTTTTGCTTTTTGATTTTTTGCGTTTTTGTTTTTTTGCTTTTTTGCTTGTTTGCTTCTGCGCTTTTTTGCTTTTGTGCTTTTTTTTTTTTTTTTTTTTTTTTTTTTTTTTTTTTTTTTTTTTTTTTTTTTTTTTTTTTTTTTTT
>Ga0126342_10013074_pt1 | contig 14747 bp, 12 predicted proteins | sample Cyp1metagenome_FD_92528 | JGI IMG/M metagenome (GOLD analysis project Ga0126342, IMG submission 92528) | Coral microbial communities from Lord Howe Island, Old Settlement Bay, Australia - Cyphastrea 1 metagenome | ecosystem: Host-associated > Invertebrates > Cnidaria > Coral ... | reverse complement strand
TTCCTTGTACGTTGCACACGTTGTTGATGTTCCGCAACTGCCACGATGTGGGGCAGGGGCTGGGGTGGGGTGGGGCATGTTAACGTTCCTTGTACGTTGCACACGTTGTTGCACACTGTTCTTTCTCCAATAGTTTCGGAACTCGTGTTTCAATGGGCTTGGCGACAGCACCAAGGACCCGTGTCACCAACTCAGTTCTTCACTGCACTGCAACGTCTCCTGAAACATTGAAAAAATTGGGACGAAACGAAGATAAACAGATGTTCCTTGCAAGAAGTGCTGATGAACAAACGTCAGTGCGAGTTGCAAAAAGTGACCGAAACGCCACGGCCGTCTGTGCGGCGTGTACCTAGTTACCTGACATGAAGTGGAACGAAGTGCTTGACGTTTTGTTTATAGTGTTTTCTATGTTTTTCTTTACTGAAGCAGTTAATGATTTAAGAGGAAAGAACATGAACCCAGGACCTATGTCACTCTTCCCTTAGCCCACAAGTGAAATCTAGCAGCGCTGACACTGGATCGGAAAAATGGCAAAGAATGTAACCAACAGGCTCTTATATTGCAAGGAATTCAGAACTCAACATTGCAGCCTCACATGAGAGGCCCAAGGTTGTGCCAGCAGGAGCTGAAGTTTCACCCCGAGCACAGATGGGTCCACGTCTCCCATGCATTGGAATCCTTTCAACGCACCATGTATTTCATTTGGACTCTTGCTGGCGCACAAGTGCTGGGTGGGTTCCCAACTCTTTCCTGTATGACATCATAACATCATATGCCAACCATGGGTACTTGGATGTCAAAGTTAGTTGGTTCACATTCATATTTTTCAAAACTAACATAGACATATACATACATATATACATACATATATGCATATGCATATATATATACAGTATATAATATACACACCATATTTATATACGTAATATGATATGATATCACTGGGATTCATCTCATTTATATCTGGGTTAGAACCATGTGGGTCTCGCAGATTTCTCATGGAGTTTTCCTGAACGGACCCAGGACACCAAAGGCTAAGACGGCTAAGAAGCTCTCCAAGCCTCGACACTGGGCGCTTTGAAATATCCCCAGTGGCAGCAATCCGACATGGCTAGGAACCCCGAAGCTTTCGATGTTTCCAAGTTTTAACTTGATTTTTTGTTTCTTAGTTTGTGAATTCCAGTGGGTGATTTTGCCTTAACAACTGACTCTTCCTTTCGTGCTGTTTTCGGATAAGCTACCCTCTGTTCAAATCCCCTACCTTCATCAGGCCCGGCTTGTGCAAAGTTCACCTGCAGATCGGGGGCACGGCCAAAGCGCGAAAACATGTTTCGCAGATTTGGAAAAAAAAACCAGGTGTTGCTCAACCCCCCCTGGTGATGGTGAAAAATTGGATTCTGCAAAGTTGGTCGAAGTTTTTTATTCCTAACCATGGCGAAATTTAATTTAAAGAACAAAATGATGATCAACCTTGAAAATTTGGGGTTTCAATTTTTGAGACAACCCTATTTGTCGGGGGCTATCTGCAAGCTTCGCCACTGACGCAGAGCCTAGAATTTGCCACTTCCCACGCTGAGGTTATACCTCCAATGAGGTTGGTGCATCTTTCACATCAACAGCTGCTCCCTTGAAGCCGGGGGGCGAGAGGGGCACGGGTGACCTGACTCTTGATCCGCCGCTCTTTATCGACTTTTCCGGGTAGGTACAGTGTCAAAACGCTGAGTGAAGATGAATTTATCCATAATTTGAGGGATTTACCCTGAAGCAATATGAAACAGTTGGAAGATGAGATTCTAAACTTCTGAACGATGGAAGATCAAGCCACTGCCCAACACCCTGCAGGTCCAAGAATGAGCTGCGCAAGTTGACAGAGGAAGAAGAGCTACAGGACCGGAACCTGCCACAGAAGCTCAGAGTTGGAAGAGAAACGGGCTTCTCTGACATTTTAGGGGAGGATCCCCCTAAATATCTCTAAATACAGTGGTTGATGATCATTTTCCCAGTAGACAATAATTGCAATCTTGTGGCATTTGCGAAGGGCGAAGCGTTGAGAACAAGTTGGCGTTCTTGGTCTCTAGTCGCATGGAAATCAATACAAGCTATTGATTGACGATTTGACCTTTAGTGGCTTGCAACTGTCCTGTGGCATTCCTGTTTATTCGTGCGTTGGCCCCTCCTAAGTTCTGCAGCGAGAAAGGTCGCTGGATCTCCAAAATGGAGGGTTGAGCCACAATAGAAACAGCCAGAACATAGGTTAGCCCTACAGTACAGTAGTTGACTGAAGATCCGTATGAACTTGATCCCCGGTTCTGCCTCTTCTTGGCCTCCCTAGACCCCAGAAACTTTGAAGGCTCGAATTGGAACTTGAGAATGATGGCGGTCCCAAGATTCTGTAGCGAAGCTGAAGGATCACGAGATACTTGAATCATCTAGCAGATGGACTTCTAGAACTTTCGATTTTTCATCTACTTCAAAGTAATGTTCATCCTTTTTCAACCATATTTCATCCATTTGTCTTTCTGAGTTGAACCAACTTTTCTACCGTCAGGATCTCTACGACCAGGCAGCCATCAGGGAAGAGAGTAGCACCCTTCGTCCATCGGAAACTTTTTTTTTTGGGGTTGCAGTTGGCCTTATTTTGCTGGGTACAACCTCTTGGATACAGCTGCTGATACCAACCCCAATAGGTTTCTTGGGATATGCGGCCCCCTATAGCAATGCTTGTAGATCCCCAACCATAAGTGGAACTGCTCCCCCAAGTGGAGGGGAATGGACAGCCAAACATCAGGCATTTTTAGTTGCAGAAAGGCTGGTTGCCAGCGCCGAAATCACCAATTGTTTGTATACATTCATTGGTTTTTGTCAATATATTACATGATCTGAAGCAATGTTGTTTTTTTGTTGTCCATACACAAGCCTTTTCTATTGGAAATACAGAAAGGCGTGTTGTGGGCTCGCAAAAGGGATTTTTTCCCCAACTACATTACATGGTCTAAAACAATATTGGCCTTTTGCTATCCATACACAAACCTTTTCTAGAGGAAATAGAGCGTAGAGTGGTTAACCAAAATAAAGCAAAAAAACAAAAAAAACAAAAAAAAACAGTGTTTTGGGGACTACTTGGATCTAGGCATGTTCAGACTAGTCTGGAAATCATTTTTTTTTTTGCTTCTTTTTTTCTTTTTGGGTTCTTTGTTTTTTTGTTTCTTTGGGGTTTTGATTCCTTAGGATTAATCCAGACTAATCCAGATTAATCCAAACCAAATCTGATTCATCTTGCCCCAAAGGCATTCTTGTCAAGTCATTATTTCAAAAAATATTGTATGCTAAACTTGCGCAGTATTCCTTGGGGATGTGCAATTTTCCTTTTCAAGTGTGAAGCCTTTGGGGATGTAAAATTATGTTTTTGGTGAAGGAAACCGTTCCTTCAACTAAAAGGTGTTCCTGTCCCAGTAGAGCACAGCTGGAGTTCTTTGAAAGGAGTGTTGCATATTTACAAAGAAATGGTGTAATTGAAAGGATTGTTACATATTTTCAAATCATGGTGTAACTTTCAAAAGAGGCAGCTGATTCAATTTTCTTTTTGGTGATTTTTGGTGAGTAAAACATTTCTTTCAAACAAATGGTGTTCCTTCCAAACAGATGGCAGCTGGGTTTCTACTTTCAAACATAAAGGCCAGCTGAGCTTCTTTGAGAGGAATGTTACATCTTTAAAACATTTGACTAGCTCAAAAGCAACCACCAGCTTGTAAATGACAACACTTCTTTGTAAGGAAAACTGCAATTCTTTGAAGAACCTCATTTCTTCAAAGCCTTGACAGGCATACAACTTAATAGACTATATACAGACATTTCTCTTTGGGTCATGAAAGCAAGTGAAAAAACTGCATTGCCTGATATCGTTTGCAATTTTGCCTCTAGCTCAATGTGTTGCATTTTCTTTGGTCAACTGCTGCGCTGCGCAGCTCAAACTCATTCAACATTGTTATGTACTTCCTTCCACACCTGTTTGAACACAACAGGGAGTTTCCTTAATTTTCGAACTGAAATAGGCCTTGTAGAAGAATTAAGGTTGTGTTTCAAAGACGACTCATTTTTTTCAAAAGAATGTGGTATTGTACCACAATCATATGGAAACATGACAGTAGTGTATCCCTAGGTTTCAAAACAATATATTTCCATTTTCATGATGTTTGCCACACAAAAAGGAGGATAACTACTGTTTATGAGAAGTACATGACCTGAACTTATCCACTGTAATTTTGCATTGTATGTTACATACATATTATGTTGCACCTAATGCTTCAAAGTGGAGATATATCCTGTTTTCTCTTCTAGGGTGGAATTTCGTCTTGGAATTTGCCACATTTTGAACCTAATGACTACAATTGTTCTAAAGGAGTGCATTTTAAAGCTGAATATGTGTTTTTCTCTGGGTCAGGCCTCCTTTTGAAACATCCTATTTGATTGTGACCATTTCCCAAAGGATACAAGAACATGAGGAAAGCCTACTTTCCAGCGCTGGCAACAAGCCCCTCTCTTTAATTGCCGAATACGGGGAGAAGCAGCAAATGTGGGAGCAACCTCAACTGGGGACCACCATGGCAACAATCTTCAATAGGAATGTCACCTCAAGTCAGCCCTTCCACCACACCTATGCTTGTTTCAGGTAGTGTAAGTGAACATATAACATTTACAACAACATCATTGTGGTTCCCTTCCAGTTTTTTGTTGTGGAAGGTCTTCGCGTACTGTACCGCTTCTGCAATTTCCTGATGGGTTTCCTCTATTTGACAAGAAAGCGCTGACAGGTTCGCAAGAAAAAGCTGAAGGGATATGTTTCTTGGCTGAGCTTGGGCTTGATACCAGGGCGGTCCCTCTGAGTTTGGTCGAAGTAGAGGTAAATGAAATGCATAAGTTCAGCTTGATCGAGACCCGTGAGTGCTTGGACAAGATGAAGAAACCGCATTTTTTTTGTGGATCAACTTATTTTGAAGCAAGCTTTTATATTTCTGATGCATTTCCTTTTTTGTTTGTAAGCACCTTATTTTCTTTTAGAGATGTGCACCATGGAAAAAAGATAGCGCAGATTCAGCATGGAGACCCTGTCTTTCTCCCAAGGTCCGGATGGTGACCTCCTGTGGCTGTTTGAATCTGGAGCTGCACTGCAACATCGCACCTCGGAGCCGAAAATTTCACCGACATTTAGAGACCGGCTGGGAGCAGGAGGGGACTTACAAATGCTATATAAATCCACTAGAGATGCTTATTTTCTGTTGGCAAACTCGCTTGCTTTCTCTTGCTTTCTGCTGGGATCGCCCATTTTCTGGCAGTGTTTTAATTTTTTTCCAGTGGCGCAGGTCTATCTGCCCAACCAAAGGGTTGCAGAGAAAAACCTTCGATTTTTCACACTTCAAGCTGCAAGCTGCTAACTTTTTGGAGATCTTTTGATGACTTCTGGAGATTGGGTTTATCTGAAATAGGCTAGGGCTACTTTTCCAAATTTGGGCTTAAAAACGACAGATTTTCTCAAACAAACTCCTCTTGACTCCCACAATTTGTGATGATTAAATCCCCAGTTGCCTACATTCCCAAAAAATTCCCATTAGATCATTCATAGTCAAATCATATTATTAATAGTCAAATTGTCATGAAATCCCATTGAACCCCCCTTGGTTTTTCCCGTTAAATCGGGTATGTTCGATAAGATGGCACCAGGCGGCTCCCGTTCCAAGCGCAGCGCCGCAGGCTCCGAGGACTTCGGACAACTTCCTGCGGCTCTGTGAGAGGAACTACTACGACAACTCGGCACGGGGCACCCATTGGGTGAGATGATTTGATTATTATTATACTAATGGTACTATCAAATGATTAATAGTATAATAATAATGGTACAATAATAGTAGTGTATTACTGGTATAATGATAGTATCAATGATAGTATTTAATACGTTCAATGGGTATAATGGTAATAGTAAATACCCAATGGTATATTATTAATATTTATTTAGTATAATAGTAATTGATAATAATTTAATGGTATAAAGAGGTATAATAATAGTCGTATAATAGTAAATGGGTACTAATGGTACTATCACATGGGCATAATAATGATAATAGTAAATGGTACAAAAAACTAATGGTACTATGTTTGGGATTAATATTTAATAGTACTATGATGATTGGGTGATTATAATGATAACATTGGGAGTATTGCTTATTCTTTATTCTAATATCATTATTATTAGCATTATTATTATTATATATTATTATTATTATTATTATTGTTTTTTCTTGTTTACCAGTGTTATTATTACAACCATTATTCTTACTACTATTATGAACCATTGCTGGACTTCCAGACTTCTTGAGAAGATATTTGAAGCCCCCAAAGCTATCTACATCACCTCAGGTGTTTGGAAAATGGGGAGTTCGGCAGGAAACATGATTTAAGGGGATAGGATTATGATATTCACGAGGTAAATTCCGTAATGAACCATCCCCGAGGTTATGAAACTTCGTATCTACCCCCTGCAACTGAAGTTGAAACCATTCACATTCCACGCGTTAAAACAGGCAAAATGGAGATATTCAGCAACGAATGGTGGATACATATCTAGTGGACATGGCTTGAAGCTACAGCGAATGGCCAGGTCTTCCATCGTCTCATTCGGAACTTCATGTTGCAGGTGCGAATGGTGGGATTTCATGGCGCGTATCTGAAAATCCACACAGACCATGGTGCATAGGTGGAACACCATCTTGCACAAGGATGCAACAGGTATATTGTATAATATATATGTATAGATTATACATATATACATACGTATGCATATACACACTCTCTCTCTCTCTAAATATAAATATATATATCTATACATAGTCTCTCTATTCACATATATACACACTATAATTTAATCTCTCCATGTATAGACTTAGATATCTACGTATCTATATATAATGCACTGTCATATTTGTCCTCTTCACCAGATTTTTCGCTCCGCAGGGTGGGGACCCCACAGCCACTGGACGAGGGGGTGAGAGCGGATTTGAAGGCGCGCTGATTTCACCATCAAAAAACAAGTGATTTAGTGAGCTTTCATGGGGATATCATTTATCATGTTTTCTTGAAGAAACATTCTAGCCAGCAAGTGGTTGGGAACCATAGTTAGTTGTAATCCATTTCCATGTATATGTATGTATATATATATATATATATTTATGACATAATATGTATATATATATATGTGTAACATTATATATAATATAAACTAATATGACATAAAGTAAAATAAAATCAAATGATACAATATAATATGATATATAATATAATGTGATATAAATTGATATAATATGATATACTATGATTCAATGATATATAATATAATATAATATAATACAATATAATATAATATGATATGATATGATATAATATAATATAAAATAAAATAATATAATATAAATTGTGGGCAATGATAGCCCCAATCGGGGCTTATGGGACTAAAGAAAACCAGGTTATTCACCAGCTATGAAGTGGGACAAGAAATCAGGGTCCCATGACGCCTTCGAAGCGAGGCAAACTGTGGTCTTATGGTGTATACACGGCAAACATCTATAGTTAGATGGGATTATAACCTTTATAAACCAACTTACAACTAGGGACCCTTCTTGTAGGTTCAAACATGGGCTGTACCCCCTGGAACAAATTGGTGTGGAACTTTTGGAGCTTCAATATCAATGATAGCACCTCGGCATGGATGGAAGGTAGTGATAGGGTTTAAAGTGCTTTAGGGGTGCAATCTTGAGGCATATCGTATACCATTCCTTAGCCACCAAAGAAACACAGCTGGTAAAAAGCAGTTTCTTGATTCTCGAAATTCAAACCACTTCGCTTCTCTGTTCTGTTCCCTGGAAAACATTATCTTGGATTCGCTGAAGGCATTTTTTCAATTACCCTCTGGTAAACTAACATAACTATGGAAAATCACCATTTTCAATGGGAAAATCCACTATAAATGGTCATTTTCAATAGCTATGTTAAATTACCAGAGGGTACTATGGGATAATCCACCAAGGCACGTAAGCAGGTCGGTAGATCATCTCTAAAAAAGATGTGCCATTGCTTGAATTGTGCGAAACGGACATGGGGAGTTGTGCCATAACCATGGGTAGACCTAGTGTATGATAGGTTGATTGCCATGATTGGTTCGGAAGATACTATCCATGCTTGTTTTCTCATCACTTTGGGGTGCTTTTTTGTTTGTGGTTAGGCCCAAAAAGTTCGTCTCCCGGGATCGGTTTAAGCGAAGATTTACAGGAAGCACATTTTGTCAATATACCAATCCAACAGGCTTTTTCAACATTTGATAGGTCTTACCAGTCAGCGAATGCTCGTTTCTTGGGATACCCAGTAGTTTCTTAAAATGTGGCCCAAAATCATCATAGACTCATAGACCATCTATTTCTTCTAAGTCCCCAATTTTCAGACACCAACAAAAACCTACGGTTGGGAAATGCCCATAGCCGGGAACCGGCGATGACGTTGGAGAAATGTGGAAACCAGGAGGCAAGGCATTTCGGGACGAGTTTGACTCCCGACTGGTGCATCAGGGCCCTGGAGCACCGGCCTTAGCTGTTGATGAAGGCTTGGCTATATATAGATAGAGATACACAAAATTAAAATGTATCTACATACTATGGTATATATATATATAGATAGATAGATAGATAGATAGATAGATAGATAGATGGCTAGATAGCTAGATAGCTAGATAGCTAGATAGATATAGATATTTATGTATACATGTAATTACATAAATTAGACACAATTGGTCTACTAACACATGATTGAACCATCCCAATTTTGATTGAGACCCAAATTCGACCACCCAAAGTTGCTTGGACGATGATGTTCAGTGTGTGCAATACGGGTCTCGACAGCCACGCCTCTTTTGTGACCCCCGAATTATAAACTTTGGGTTTGCTTCAGGCTTCAGCTGGTGAGTACTTCTCTTTTTTTGGGGGGGAGACAGTGCATACATGGCACATGGTATATGCGTGCATAGTATATCTTTACATACATATCTACATTGAGAGATCGACATTTTCCCTCGCCACGGCTTGTTCTTTCGCATCTCAGGTGGCTTAGGGTTTCGCTCCATTTCCCCTAGCCAAAGGCAAGGGCAATTGAACTACCCCAATGGAGGGCGTCGGCCGAACTCTCAGCCATGGTGAAGATCGTATCGATGACGTCCTTGCGCAGCATCGGCGGGACGTGAAGACGGCCCGCGAACAGGCGCGTTGTCATCTATCCACCAAAGGGATTTCATGGGGAGATCATGATATTAATGGATATTAATGGGATATATGGGGGTGTGACTGAAAAATTGGGGTATACCTCCAATCGTCCATTTTGATGCGGACAATGGCGATTAAATATCAATTTTTTGGGTACTATTTCCCAAACAGTGTGGCCACACTGAAGGGTTCTTACGGTAACAGTTGAGGCCCGGTGTTCAATCGAGGTGGTATTGGAAGCGTCCGGCATTTTCCCTGTAAATTTCCACACAAAATGCCTCTTGTGACATGTCCATGTGCATTTCGACTGCGCAGGCTCGCACAAAACGGGTGTCGCGGGATACCGGTCCGGCATTTTCCCTGTAAATTACCGCGCAAAAAGCCTCTTGTGACATGTCCATGTGCATTTCGACTGCGCAGGCTCGCACAAAACGGGTGTCGCGGGATACGGGTCCGGCATTTTCCCCTCTTGTGACATGTCCATGTGCATTTCGATTGCGCAGGGTCGCAAAAAACGGGTGTCGCGGGATACGGGTCCGGCATTTTCCTTGTAAATTACCGCGCGAAAAGCTTTTTGTGACATGTCCATGTGCATTTCGACTGCGCAGGGTCGCACAAAACGGGCGTTGCGGGGTACGGGTCCGGCATTTTCCTTGTAAATTACCGCGCGAAAAGCCTTTTGTGACATGTCCATGTGCATTTCGACTGCGCAGGCTCGCACAAAATGATGTCCCCGGAGCCCGGAGGTGTCCCCAGTTGTTATTCCTGTAAATTTCCATACAAAATGGCTGTTGTACTTTGTCCACGTGCATTTCGATTGCGCAGGCTCGCGCAAAACGATGTCCCCAGAGATGTCGGCGGCAGTATTTTCCTGTAAATTATATACGAAATCGTTCTGTTGCAATGTCCGTCTGCATTTCGATTGCGCAGGCTCGCACAAAACGATGTCCCCGGAGGTGTCCGCGGCCATTTTTCCTGTAATTTCTATATTCTATACAAAATGGCTCTTGTGCAATGCCAGTCTGCATTTCGACTGCGCAGGCTTGCACGAAGTGTGCTTCCCGGTCTTGGGATCGGTCTTCCTACTCAACATCCTCCTCCTCAACATCATCATCGTCCTCCTCCTCATCCTCATCATCATCATCATCATGATCATGATCATCATCATCATCATGATCATAATCATCGTCATCATCACCACCATCATCTCCATCATCATCATCATCATCATCACCATCACCATCCCCATCATCATCACCATCATTTCCACTATCATCACCATCATCATCATCACCATCATCATCATCATCATCAGCATCAACAACATTACCATCATCATCAACATAATCATCAACATCAATTACCATCATCATCCACATTAATTGACATCATCATCAACATTACATATACGACATTATCTTTTTACTCCCCCCACATTGTTTGGGGCCTCTTGCCGGGATAATTTTTGCAGACAAACCCTGCTATGGCCGGCATTTTGGTAGCACGTGAATGGGTCTACTAGTACCTTGCCTGCGCTGGCTAGATACTTGCTTCTGTGTCAGCTAGGTACTGAGATCGTCAAACAACACAACCATTGGGGGGGAAAATGGGAATTTGGGAACATGGGAACAGCACACCAAAGAATTGAAACAATTGGATTCGTTCCTTTTCGACCCATAACCGTATACCTAAAATCTTCTGAGACGATGTCTGATATGTCTGTGAAAGAAGTCCCTGGTATGAGGCCCCAAAGGTGCACAATTAGGGATACAAAAAACCATCGGTTTGATGATGACGAACCGCTTTTGGGATCCTGGCCACTTGTTCAGGTTGCTTACTTCCTTTTAAAGAACGGCTTCAAAGGCAGTGAGGTCAATGAAGCCAAGGGCTTGTGGTGGACATATCCTCTCCACGTGGCAGTCAAGCAGAACAATCCCTACGTCACTTCCAAACTTCTCTTCTTCGGCGCCGATCCGACAACCACCAACATCTGGGGTCAGACGGCCTACGGTCTCGCAAAACGCCAACGGAAGACACAGATGGTGAAGATCTTTGAATCTCAGCGGAATCGTGCAGTGTGGGGCACAGCCATAAACAGCAACACTAGTAGGTACTAGTAGGTACCAGCTGTCTATCATAGCAATCAGTAGCAGTGATGGTGTGTGTTGTTGTTGGAGTCATTCTTGTCGTTCTCCAAGCCTTTGCCGTTCAACTTGTCCCGCATTAGGAGAAATTTGGATGCGCAATGACGCCCTTCAACAAGTTCCAGGCAATTCCACCTCCTCTTGGCTTCGAGGAATTCTTTGCCAAGGTGGAGGAAGACGAGTTGGCACTTGGGCAAAAAACTTTGGAGATCATTTTCTGGGGGCGTTTTTTTGTCATGGCGAATTAGTCAGCCAAGCCGCCAGAAAATTTGGGTGACCCCACAAATAGTAGATGGTTAAGATAACCCCATAAAAGTGTTAGTTGTTTGTGGTGAATCAACCCGACACACCAACCCTGGCCATTTGGGTCCTCCTGGACCGCTGTTGGTCCAAGAGCTTTCCCATGAAGGTGAACCCCCAATGGGTACAGGTCAACTACACAAGATTGGACCGCTGCCCCAGGTACAAGTGGCTAGTGGGGAATGGCAATGGCTGCAACGCTTGGGATGTCGACGCCTGCGGGTTTTGTAGTGACATCAGTGGGAGGTGCAGGAGTCCTGTCGTATGTGGAGACCTGTCGGTCATCCCCTGTTGTACTACAGTAGTGCGGTAAACAACATCATGAAACCTGCCTTTGGGTATGGTTAACAACAATCCGCCAAAATGTTGGATTTGGTATGATTTGGTCACGTTTTATTGTTGGGTTTACCAACCAAAAAAAATACGCTTTTGATGGGTTCGCACCATCCTATTTGACCGGGATGAAATTCGCTGAACAGTATATTGTATAGGGAGTAGCCTCCATGACAGCAGTTTCGGTAGGATTGCACCCATGAATATCTGCAAAAGCAATAGAACAGATGGTTTTCGATAGCGATGCCACATGATGCCGAAATTGGGGGGTTCGGAACCCTCAATAGCTTGTCATAGAACTCTGCTCACGTGCCATGTGATTCTGGCTTCAAATGATTCAATTTTTCACTTTTTTTTTTTCCATTGACCGTAACATCTCTTTGAAACTACCCGGCATGACAACAGGATCCACACGTTAGGTCGCTGCACAGCCGCATGCCGGCTGGTCCCATGATGCCCAGCATGGCTCGACTCGGCTCGACTTGCAAAATGACCTGCAGGTGATGGAAGTCCTTTGAAGGACACAATTGGGCTCAAGATGGATTATCTATATATATATTATATATTATATATATTATATATATGGTATATATATATATATTATATATTATATATATATATATATTATTTATATATGGTATATATATATATATTATATATTATATATATATATATATATATATTATTTATATATGGTATATATATATTATATATTATATATATATTAATTATAATATATATATATATAATGGTCAGATTGGGGGAATGTTGTCAATCCATTTTCATAATGATTTAATATGACATTTATATACCAATTCTAACGATGCTGGGATGACCATAAACATCCACAAACCATATTCAATCTTTTGGATGGCACACTTAGGCTTTTGGCCCCAAGGACCATGGCGGTCTCTCACCGAATTCACCAAACATGGAGATTCCAATGGAGATTCCAATGGAGATTGAAGTAACAAGAGATTTGCCACGGATATGCAGTGCAGGGTCATCTTTTTAGGATCTGACAGCAATGGTTTGCTTTTTTGAAACACCTCATGTTTAGGCTTTCGGGTCATCTTTTTAGGATCTGACAGCAATGGTTTGGGTTTTTTGAAACATGTTTGACCTGCAAAAAGGTGACTGGGCGAGATTTCAGCGACATGTATCATGGACATGGAACAAAAAGAGTGCCACACAATACCATGGGTTTATCTGAGAATAGGGTATCCCCCATTCCAATGAATTATGGATTTTCCCATAAAAAATAGTGATTTTCCATAGCTATGTTAAATTACCAGAGGGTATGTCATGTTTTTTCTCATCAAAGAGCCCGTACGTTTGGGTCAATCGACCTGGACATGGCGCCTCCAGAGGTGTCATCACTGCTGGAACTCGTGTGGCCATGTTGCGGTTTGAGCCTACACCTCCAGCGGCTGTAGCTGTTGGGTGCCTCCAGCATATACCCTGTATGCTCCAGCTACCCTTTGGTAATCAAACATGGCCGCAGAATCCCACTATGTGGGGCTGATTTTGCTGTTTGGACTTGTTGTTTTTTATGCTCATTTAGGAGGATTTTCCAGCCAAGTTTGATTACTGGAGGGTATATTATCATATGGGTCGTATGGGAGATACCTGTTGAGTAAATGATTGGGATCTCGTTTTGCGGCTGGGATTCCATTATCTCGAAGCGCTGGAAGGCCAGCCCAACAGCGAGAATTTCTCGGGTCAATCGCACCCCATTTGAGGGCAGTCCGTGCCCAGACGAAGACAAGCACCGGGGGCAGGCCAGGAACATGGCACTTGTTGGATGGCAGGACCCATTTAGTCAGTGTTTCATCACCATTAAACCACCATTAAACCACCATTAAACCACCATTAAACCACCATTATATAAATCACCATAAATCACCATTAATCGGTACATTGGTCGCTTGTGACCCTATTCACTGTTTCTACGTTTTGAACCAAAAAAAGATAGGGTCACAAGTGACCAAGTGTGCTTGGAGTCCCACGCCTGTCACATAAAGTTGGTGCGTCCCCTTTGTGGTCGCTTGTGGCCCTATTCACCCTATTCGTGCCCGAAGTATCATTTTTGAAGGAAGTCTCACAGAAAAGGTTGTTTTTTGAGTTTCGAGGCTTCATTTTTGAAGGAAGTCTCGCAGAAAAGCTTCGTTTTTGAGTTTCCAAGCTTCATTTTTGGAGGAAGTCTCGCAGAAAAGCTTCGTTTGAGAGCTTCGAAGCTCCATTTTTGAAGGACGTCTCGCAGAAAAGCTTGGTTTTTGAGTTTCGAAGCTTCATTTTTGAAGGAAGTCTCGCAGAAAAGCTTCGTTTTAGAGGTTCGAAGCTCCATGTTATCTATCTATCTATCTATCCATCTATCTATTTATCTATCTATCTGTCTATCTATCTATATCTATCGATCTATCGATCTATCGATATCGATATCGATCTATCGATCTATCGATCTATCTAGCTATCTATCTATCTATCTCTCTCTCTCTCTATCTCTCTATCTCTCTATCTCTCTATCTATCTATCTATCTATCTGGAAATGGAGACAATGGTTTAGTGGAACGCAGGGGGGGAAGTTTAAACAAAGAAGTAGAATGGAGACCATGGTTTGGTGGAACGCAGGGGGGGAAGTTTAAATAAAGAAGTAGAATGGAGACAATGGTTT
>Ga0126342_10013073_pt1 | contig 14747 bp, 8 predicted proteins | sample Cyp1metagenome_FD_92528 | JGI IMG/M metagenome (GOLD analysis project Ga0126342, IMG submission 92528) | Coral microbial communities from Lord Howe Island, Old Settlement Bay, Australia - Cyphastrea 1 metagenome | ecosystem: Host-associated > Invertebrates > Cnidaria > Coral ... | reverse complement strand
GTATAAAAACTAAAAGTTAAGGGTATAAAAACTAAAAGTTAAGGGTATAAAAACTAAAAGTTAAGGGTATAAAAACTAAAAGTTAAGTGTATAAAAACTAAAAGTTAAGGGTATAAAAACTAAGTTAAGGGTATAAAAACTAAAAGTTAAGGGTATAAAAACTAAAAGTTAAGGGTATAAAAACTAAAAGTTAAGGCTATAAAAAGTAAAAGTTAAGGGTATAAAAACTAAAAGTTAAGGGTATAAAAACTAAAAGTTAAGGGTATAAAAACTAAAAGTTAAGGGTATAAAAACTAAAAGTTAAGTGTATAAAAACTAAAAGTTGAGTGTATGAAAACTGAATGTTAAGGGTATAAAAACTAAAAGTTAAGGGTATAAAAACTAAAAGTTAAGGGTATAAAAAACTAAAAGTTAAGTGTATAAAAACTAAAAGTTAAGGGTATAAAAACTAAAAGTTAAGTGTGTAAAAGCTAAAAGTTAAGTGTATAAAAACTAAAAGTTAAGGCTATAAAAACTAAAAGTTAAGGGTATAAAAACTAAAGGTTAAGTGTATAAAAACTAAAAGTTAAGGCTATAAAAACTACAAGTTAATTGTATAAAAACTAAAAGTTAAGGGTATAAAAACTAAAAGTTAAGGGTATAAAAACTAAAAGTTAAGTGTATAAAAAACTAAAAGTTAAGGGTATAAAAACTAAAAGTTAAGGGTATAAAAACTAAAAGTTAAGGGTATAAAAACTAAAAGTTAAGGGTATAAAAAATAAAAGTTGAGTGTATAAAAACTAAAAGTTAAGGGTATAAAAACTAAAAGTTAAGGGTATAAAAACTAAAAGTTAAGGGTATAAAAACTAAAAGTTAAGTGTATAAAAACTAAAAGTTAAGTGTATAAAAACTAAAAGTTAAGCGTATGAAAACTGAATGTTAAGTGTATAAAAACTAAAAGCTAAGTGTATAAAAACTAAAAGCTAAGGGTATAAAAACTAAAAGTTAAGGGTATAAAAACTAAAAGTTAAGTGTATAAAAAAAAAGTTAAGTGTATAAAAACTCAAAGTTAAGTGTATAAAAACTAAAAGTTAAGTGTATAAAAACTAAAAGTTAAGTGTATAAAAACTAAAAGTTAAGTGTATAAAAACTAAAAGTTGAGTGTATAAAAACTAAAAGTTAAGGGTATAAAAACTAAAAGTTAAGGGTGTAAAAACTAAAAGTTAAGGGTATAAAAACTAAAAGTTAAGTGTATAAAAACTAAAAGTTAAGTGTATAAAAACTAAAAATTAAGGGTATAAAAACTAAAAGTTAAGTGTATAAAAACTAAAAGTTAAGTGTATAAAAACTAAAAGTTAAGGGTATGAAAACTAAAAGTTAAGGGTATAAAAACTAAAAGTTAAGGGTATAAAAACTAAAAGTTAAGTGTATAAAAAATAAAAGTTAAGTGTATAAAAACTAAAAGTTAAGGATATAAAAACTAAAAGTTAAGGCTATAAAAACTCTCTAAAGAGACCCGTCGAAAACGTGGTAGAGCTACGTCCTAATAGATATATATATATATGTATACATATACATACATATATATATATTATACAAAGAGAGAGAGAGAGAGAGATTTGGTCTGAAAGTAGAGTACCCAAAAATTTCGTAGGTGAGAATCGTTTCCCCCGCTAAAATGGCCACAGCATGGCAATAACTTTGGGCAGCCAGCATCTTTGGACAAACTCATACCCTCTGGTAATCTAACATAGCTGTGGATAATGGCCCATTCCAAGATGATTTACCTCTTAAAGATGGGTATTTGTCATATGATGTCAAACTACCAGAGGATATCGTCCACCAATCTGGCTCAGACTCATGCACAATGCCATAAATTTCTTCCATCTCGGAACAGACCAATTGTGACTGATGAAGTAGTCATAGGTCATGTCCCGGTCTTCATCCTCGAGAGCCACACCAGGGATGCCAAGGGAGACTCGACGGATGAACGTTGAACAAACATTGAAGAAAGCTGTCATTTTTGCATTTCATCCCCGGCTTTGTTGGTGACCCAGCTTTGTTGGAACACAGATAACTACTTTCCTTGTCACTTGAATTTCCCTGAACCTCACCCATCTGGGTTTGACTCCTCAGACCGCGCCAGAAGCATCCCATGGTTTTGACATGTTTTGAACATCATTTTTTCAAACATCAATGATCAATGGTCAGATCTTAGGGAATTCTTTATCCATGTATCCTGCGGTAAACTAAGATAACTAATTTGTTGAAAATCATCACCTTTAATTTTAAGTACCCTCTGGTTATGTCCAACATAGCTATGGAAGCCATGGCCCATTTACAGATGGAAAATCATTAAAACCTCCATTTATAAGGAATGTTCCATGGCTATGTTAAATAACCAGATGGTAAATCAGCTATAAATGGACCAGTTTTCATTGCTACTGTATGTTAATTCAATGGAGGGTGAATCTCCCATTTCAGGTCTCAAAATCTCTCAAACCCGTCTCTGCGAAGCGGCGTAGCCAAAACGTTCATGTTTTGTCTGGTCGTTCTGATTTGACAACACTGAACCACCACGCTTCAAGACCTGTTGTGCTGGCATCACTTGGGGTACAATATGGACTGATTTATATATATATATATGTATATTAATATATAAACGCCGGAATGAATGGGATGATCAAATATGTAATATAATGAACACTATATATATATGTTTATGTGACATATATATATATATATTATTTATGATATATCTGGTTTATCCAAGCATATATGCCTAAGGTAATGCAATCTTGCTGGGAAAATGAAGGTATATGTTCAGACAAACCATGACAAACCCGTGTGTTAACTGGTTGGTAGTTCCCATCCCGCTACCACTGACTGATTGGAGAAAGAAACCAATACACTATATCAATCTATATCATACTATCCCGAACGTCTTAGTCATTTTCTCAAATAGGATGAAACATGGTTGAACCCAACAACCAAAGTATATGAGTATATGACCATTGAGTCATGGTCCTTCCATTTTGATCTTCTTGAATATCAGCATCAAAGATGTTCCAACGTATGTATATATAATGTATAATTATAATTAATGTATATATATATGCACATGCACCTAGACAATCCTGTATCAACAACAATAGTAGTAATTACAATAACAACATAAATCACAATAACAACAATAACAGCAACCGTAACAGCAAATACAGTGAATTAATCATGATAAAACGTCATATCAATGGTCAAAAAGAAAAATAAGAGCAACCAAAGCAACCGTATGTGATGAAACACTGCAGCGTCTCACCAGTTCGGGAAAGGAGGTCTGACTCAGCGCATAGCGTTCCAACTCATCCGTCTGCACCGAGAAATTCGTGCCACGGCCTCCACTACTACTGGTGCTGCGCCGATTCCGGGGGGACACCGAGTGGCGGATTGTGGTCCTGCGAAGCACAGATGTACGTTGGTTTATAACTGAACTAATGTGAACTATAGATCTCTCCAGTATAAACCGTAGTTATATATTACTGGTTGGTGGTTGACCTACCCGTCTGAAAAATATGAGTTCGTCACTTGGGATGATTCTTCCCAACTATTGGGGAACATCAAAAATGTCCCAAACCACCAACCAGATATTAATTCATACACCAACTCAGCCAACTGGGAGGTGTTTTTTGGGCACCACAAATTTTATTAACAAAGGCCTGTAAACAATTTTATCTAAACAATTTTATCTATTTTGGACACACTAATTGGTTGTAATTGTAATCCACAATTTTGTGGATCATTGTTGAGTGATGGGTGTTATTGTGGCACTCAAAATCCACCCCCAATGATTGTTAACGATGAATCCCCCAATTGTACATGTGTCCTGAACTGACCTGCAAGAGACTGGAGACTCAGCCGCAACCGGCTGCCTGCAAGGCTTCAGGGAAATTTCAACTTCAACCGGCCTGGTGATTTGACGTCACTTACAAACATAGTCAGCAAGGAGCTGAAGTTGGAAAATAAGATCAAATAATATGTGTTTAAGTTTTCGGAATTTTTGGGTGACATAGGAGAGCATGACACAGGATTTGATGTAGAACATTCTAAACTATTCTAAATACATCTCAAATATCTTTGACAGGAACATGAAGAATCCATCGACAATTTTTCGTGGTCCCTTTCCAGTGCCCCATCTGAAACTTGGCCCACTCGCAGTTTTCGCTCGAGCCTATGGTGTTGAGACTGTCCAAGGTGGTTCTTTGTTGGGAGTCCACCTTCTCGACCGTGACTTCGATGACTTCGAGACTCTCCGTCTCAGAATCACAAGGCGTAACTGGGGATGGCCTCGGAGCGATTCTGACAGCTGCTTGGTGGTTGACCTACCCCTCTGAAAAATGGAGTGAAAGTCAGTTGGGATTATGAAATTCCCAATATATGGACAAATAAAACATGTTCCAAACCACCATTTCTCCATTTCCGTTTCGCGCCGTTTGAGTCTGTCGCAAACGGCCCTTTCAGAGCGCTCATCTACACAGAGAGATCACAGAAAATGGGAACTGAGCATTCCTAGGTGCAACCGGTACTGAATCCAACGCTTTCGATTGCCTTCGAAAAGCACTGCCAGAAAATTTGAAAAGGTAATGGTCAACCAACTCAAGTCTCCAACTAGGCCACGGCAAAGCAATGCAACCCGTATGCATGGCTAACATGGTACTGGCAGGGCAACAGTATCGGTAATTGAGCTGAATTTGCAGACGTCTGACACACTCTTTGAGAACTTTGGTGAACCACCTAGAGCGTTCCTTAAATCCCGCATGCCTAAGTCCATTCAGCAAAATATCCGACCCGTTTTTCCAGGCATCAAAGTGAACAGGCCCAATCTCCCCAGAAGAAGCAGTGTAGTCAATAAACAGCTGAAAATGCGAAATCCAACGAACTTCATCAAGATCAGAATGAAGGACAGACCAAAACCAGCTAAGAATTGACCGCACCACGTAGTCCCCATACCATCTGACAGCTTGTGATGGGATGGTCAGCTTCGGCAAGGGTTGCCATAGCGGCACATCATCTGGAGTTTGAATCAAGGGCTCTTCACCTTCAACAGATTCATTCTGTACAACCGACCTACTGACTGCCAGCAAAACCTGATGAATCTCAGCATTCCAACGTGCTACCACAGAAATTGCATGGACATGTCGCCCCAACAAATTCCAGAACCCAGGCGGCCGAGCGAAATTAGCACGGCCTGCAGCATGGTCAGAAAACTGGTTATGTATGAAGCACCACTCCTCAAGTGCTGAGGAGGCGGAATCAACACTCCTATGAGCGGCAACCTTTGTGATTCCAACCTGTTTCTGCAACTGTTGTATGTCACTGTGAATACATCGCCATAGGTCAGAGTTAGGAGAGTTCCTCTTAACCCCCCCACCATGAAGCAACTTATGAAACTTCCGGACCACAGCAGCACAGTCACACCAAATCATCATTGCAACATTGTTCGCCAGTGCAAAACGCAACGCCTGATGAACTGCAAAAATCTCCGCCCGCATGGACGTTTGTCGTATTCCTGGCAAAGGCCCACTGGCAATGATTTCACTCTGGGACCCTCCGTCAACAGGCGCAGAGACTATAGCCCACGAGGCAAACCGGGCATTTGCAAACTGGGGGTTAAAGCAGCTACCATCTGTAAAAACATGAAGGCAATCAGGAGCATCTGGCAGGTCAGGAAGCACAGGGACACTCGGGATGGAGTCAAGGTATTGGAACCACTCAGGCATTGTGCTGGGACGCAGGGCCCAACCATAGGAAGTCACACTTTCAGGAAGCTCCGGGAGAAGTTTCCAAACATCATTAGAAACATGCAACCTACAGGGGCTGTGGTGTTCACATTGCCAGAACCGATGGTACCTAGAGTCACTGCAGCAGCAATAGGGGCACTGGTCATCAGAGGCTTCTTGGCAATATTGTTTGGAGTCCTGAGTGATGTGAGTCCCATCCAAGAGTTTTCTTGCAAGGGCTTGGTCAGAGGCAGACAAGGTGCGAAGCCACGCACGGGTAGCAGGAACATCAACACACTGGAATTCGGAAAGACCAGGTCTGTGTGCAACCTCAGCGGCAACCACCTTTGCCCAGGCCCAATCAACACGCCACAACAGCTCCTCAGGTGCCACATCAAACAATGAGAAAGTGCCCAGCTCGTCCTCAATGTTACCACTAGAATCAACATGCCATGCAAGCGTTTGGATCCTGCTCAAAAGGGTCGCAGAGATACCGTTGGTCGGGAGTTTTGAACTACCATGACACAAATCACTGAGTGCATCCACAACAACTTGTTCAATGCCACATTCACGGACAAAACGCAAGGTATGCCAAATGGCCCACTCTTGAGGATCCAGGCAGCATTCAGTGAGCAAATGAAGATGTGCATTGCATCCAGCGGAATCAGCCCGCAGTCCTTTGACGGCTCCAGCACGCAAGCTCTGGAAGTGATTGGCCCCAATGGTGGTGCCAGCAATGGCGTGGAGGCCTTTTGGCCAAGCCGCTTGCTTGATAGCTCTGATCTTTTGCTTGTACGGACTCGCAGAAAGACGGAGTCTAGGCCACAAATCATTCAATGAACAGACACGCTCAACCTGGGTTGCATTTGTGTGCTGTCTGGTGATCTGAACATGGGCCCCTAAAGACCTACAGCTATTCACAGTTGAAAAACCCTGTTCCCTGAGAGAGGTACGTCCAGCAGCGGTTGTCAACCAAGTGAAAGTTTTACGAGGGTCAATCAGGAGGTCCATGGCATCAGTGAATTCAGTCATACACCTATATGTGTCAGTCATGCTGGCCGGATTGGTGGTGAGGACCTGCCAATCATCAACATAGCTTATGGGCTGGCACAATGGGAAATAACATGAATACCACAGATGGAAAAGAATGTCAACAATCAACATGGCAACACAGGACAGTGCATCTCCCTCGGCAAAACCTGTAGAGCTCAGTGCAGGCCCAGTCAAGCCATCACGAATTTGGAACCTGCGCCTAAGATCAGAAACTGCACCAGCCCAAGCGGTGAGAACATTGAGCGGGATCCCCAGCAATGCAGCAGATTCAAACACCACAAGCCGTGGCAACAGGTTAAAGGCTTTTTGGAGGTCAGCAACCAATCCTGCAAGGGGAATGTCTCTGGCATGTGAGTCCTCTATAACCCATAACAACTGCGACCAAACCTGTCCTGCAAAATGGGCTGGTCTACTACCATAAAGCGTATCTGGCAAAGCAGGTTCAAGAGCCCTGATGGCTCTACGTGCGTGATGTGTACCCCAAACCCGATACAGCAGGCCCAATATAGAAATCGGACGGAAGTCCATTACATCAGACGGCTCCGGGCATTTAGCTACACAAGCCACTCTGCCTTCCAACAACTGAATGGGCCAGCTTCTGTCAATTCGGCTTCAGCAAACATGTCACAGAAGATTTTGAGGGCGGACAGTGGCATACACTTCAAATCATGAAGGCTCACACCATCAAGGCCCCCTGAGGTTTTCTTTTTCCCCTCAATGCATCTGGACAAATTGATTGGGTCAAGTGAAGGCCAACACATGCGAAGTCTTGGCAGCCGATCTCGGGCAAACTTCAAGATTTGATTCCATCGATCATGCGGAACATCTTTGTGGCGTTCCCACTTCTCACTCCAAGCATTCATGAAAGCCAAGGCAAGCTCGTCCTTAGTACCACTACATCTTGTCTGGGAAATCATCACCCCTTCACAAACCGCATCCAAACTCTGCAGCCACAGACAGTCAGGCTCAGCATGAATGACATCAAGGGGAACATCCCCGCAAAAGAACGGCCTATCTTGTTGCCAGTTTTGGCTAGGTTCAAGCACAATGGCACAGGTGTCATGGTCAACTTCCACAACTCTTGATCGCAGGGCTTTCACAAAAAGGTCAACCCCAGGGCTGGCAGGCTTTTTGACATCTTGGAAAATTTGGTTAGGATTTTGAAGCCTACGAAGCCTCGAATACTGTCTTGAGGACTTCATCAGCTCAATCTCAAGTTCACGCACTGCAAGAGACATTGTTTCAAAAATGGCTTTCGCTGTGGAGCCTAAAGGAGGCAAAGCAGGCAAAGTTTCAGGGGCTCCATAGCTCTTTGTGACCAAATTGCACCACCATGTGGCAAAATCAGGAGTAAATCCAGGGGCACGCAAGATGGCACCCCATACTTGACAAGCATATGGACTGGCACATTGACTGTTGACCGACCTCGCAAATGCTTGTAACCGACGAGTCTGTCGAGTCCATTGAGCGTGCCGAAAGGATGCACCAACAAAATGGGGTTGAAAATCACCACGACGAGCCAACCGAACAGGGGCAATGCTTCCTACTTTGATCTTCCTGGTACCAAAAGTGGCAGCTCTACCAAAAGCTTTCTTGGTTGGCACAAAGGGCAAATGATCTGCAGCACTTTTCTCAATGTGGGCCCAAACAGCTTGATATTTCTCAGAAGGAGTTCCACCGGCACTACCCCAAAGGCTACTGTCGACCTCCCACGAAGAAGGCCATGGGAACTGTTGAGGGGTGGACCAAAAATCACGCGGAGCAAAATTGCAGAGGCGGCCAAAGTGGCCTTGCACTACCGCATGGTCTGGCCAAACATCTTGGTGAACTGATACATCTTGTAACAGCTCTTGCAATTCTGGAGAAATGAAACAGTAATCACGCTGAGTGGCTGATTTTGAAGTGGGTTGGATGGGAATAGCCCATCTTTCCAGTGCAAGGTCTTGGATCTCACGAAATCCGAGCTGTTCCAGTGTATGGAAAGCAGGCACCCCATATTTTGCAACGTTCCAATCTCCCGCTATGTATCGAGGACCAGTTCCCAATACCCCAATCCGGGCGATAGCAGCCTGCAGCAATGCCTCTGTGTGTTGCAACCGACTCGGATACAGATGGCTGTCAGGCTCAGCATATACAGCACAACCAGAAATCCACACATCATCAACCAAAGTAGTGGTGGCCACAATTCTTGAAGAGAGGGCAATTTCATCACACCAATCATGAGGGAGCCGTCTGGTAGGATGTTTGGAGAGAATTCCAACTCCCCTCCACGAGCTTCCAGCACTCCGTTGTTTGTCTGGCACAGGATGACCCCCAATCAAGCGTGAGAAAGGGGCTCCAGCAAATCGAAGGCCCGCATCAAAAGCAGCAACATCTTTAGCGGTCAAATGTGTCTCTGAGAAGGCCCAAATGTCCCCATGAGCCATGTGTGTAGAAACGTACGGCGCCTTGTGTCGCAACCCGGATGGATTGGCTATCCCCAAAATAAACGGATCAGGGCCTGGATTCTTGGCTTCCCCAATCCGCGCAACACTGCAAAATGTCAAAAGCAAAATCACAAATCTGGAACAAAATGCACATCGTGGAGATGTGGGGCACACAGCCCGTAAACCCCGAAACAAACAGTGGAAAAAGGGCACCAGGGCAATGGCAATACCATGCAGCACCAACATCAACATGGCTAGGACAAGCCAATACCCACGCCCCATTTGTCACTCGCCATCTTCCCGAGGTCTTTTGGTGAGGAGACCACGGATATGGGCCAACTGGTTCTCGAACATGGCTTGGATGCTTTGGTTTTGCGACTCGATCTGACCATGCAATTGCTGGCCCTGGGCATTCAACTGTTGCTGGAGGGAAGCAACCTGCTGGGATTGTTGCCCAGTGAATTCCGAAAACTGATGTTCCATCATGCCCTGCTTCTGGCACAATTGCTTCATCTGCCCCTCAAGCACTTGGATCCTATCCGGAATGTCATCCTGCACCATGTTGGTGTTCAGTGTAGACAAAACTGCATTCTGGATCCTATCTTCCATTTGGCGCATGCTTGCGGATGCAGTGGGCGCATTGGCAGAACTGGCAGGTTTGTAGCCTCCCCAAGGGTCACCTTTGGACCAGGGATCTTCCTTGCAAGGAGCAGGGCCACTTCCACACAGGGCAAGAGTTGAAGCAGAGGCAATCGGCTGAATCACATCCTGCTTGGCTTGGCTATCCATTTTGTGCTTAGAGATCAAGATCTCTCCATGGGTTGTCCAAACAATGGGTTGGGGTGGTTCCTCAACAGCAATCACAACCCACATGACCCCCCGACCTGGCTGCGGTGTGGATGGCTGCAATGGCTTGCAGTTCCATCCTGCTTGTCTCATCGCCTTTGAGATGCCTTGTCGATCTGTGCCAAAAGGAAACGGGCCAGCCAAGTACTGCACACGGTCACCCTGTGGCAAGAAAAGGGTGTCAGGCTTGACCATCTGATGGATTTCCTGAGCCTGGGAGGCTGCCACTCGCAGACCCCTGCGCTCACCTACCCTCGCCAGACCGGCGACTGCTGGGTTCGTCTGCCGCATGTGTAGTAAGTCCTTAAGGGTGTGTTTACCAGCCCAAATGACCATGAAATTGGAAAGCACCGACCTCCCATCTGCACTCCGTGGCTCAACATAAATTCCCCCAGTACCGCTTCTCGCCAAAACCTTGTCCAAAAGACATGCAGTGTTCCAAACCACCAACCAGATCAACAGTTTCAAATCAATGAAAGACAGTAACATTCCCAGAGGATCGAATGTTTCACCTACATGGTGACATGTGCGGTCCCATTTTTGAGGTCCCGACCCTGTATAGTAGATCCCGGCCCTGAAATTTAGGTCCATTTGCGGGAACCCTATTTCCGTTAAAAATTCACGGAAACACTAGTGAAAAAACTGTGCAAATCCTGTATGTATATATATATATAGTTGTGATTGCGTCCAGTTATGGACCAATTGTTTTCGGATTTACCATCTGGCTATTTAACATAACCATGGAAAATGGCCCATAGAAATAGATGGTTTACCTATTAAAACTGTTGATTTTCCATGGCAATGTTGGATAACCAGAGGGTAACACCAAGGAGTCTTTAGTTGCGCACCATCTTGGAATCACCAATGAGTTCCCCCATGGGAAAGTTGTCAGAAGTTTCTGCGGTAGGGTTGTTCACCAAACCATAAAATATCCATGAAAATCTGGCGAAAAACCCTTGTGCGCCTTGGTGTGTCTGGTGTGATTGGGAAGAATTCTAAAAACAAATACGTTGGGAGGGGAAACAATCTTGATCACGAGTTTGAGGGGGAACAATCCTGAATAGACCATGCCCCAAACATCCCCATACAAATATGAGGTATACCCAACATGTCTATAGACAAAACCATGTTTTTGTTTAGTGACTGCTGTGCAGCAACAATGACTGGCGGACATGCCATGGCGAGTGCAAAGGTGCAGCTGTCACATGGGATGAAAGCACATCAATAGTAGAATCTATGGGGCTGTTAGGAGGGGGTCCATATAGCAATCATTTTTTCATCCATGTTCCACCTGCCCTTCAAGAGTGATCCAGGTGCATGATTTCTGCCCTTGAACTGACCTTTGAAACATTCTGGCTGGATGCTTGACTTTGAAGTCTATTAAATAGCTGCAGAAAAGGATGCAGGTCAAGCAGTTGCGGAAGATGATTTGTTGATTGGAGATGGCCATAAATATGGCCCTCCGCGAGGTTCTAATGCTAAATTTGGGGGCTGGGGGTTCAAACAAAGTTCTGAATTGATACAGTAGTATTGTATCACAAGGTCAATCAAACCCAAGTCAAAGCACCATCTGTACCGGATCTTTCTCGCCACGTACTGCGTAGGTATCTCAAGTTCGGACATGGTCTTAGGTTTGAATGTGCTTTAGCGACCGCAAAATAAGTAGAACAATTTGAAACCTGGACATCATGGGGTAAAGATTGGCAGTAATTCTATAATACCAACCACTTGCTGACTTCAGAGGTCATCATCATGGGAAAGAACTAGACGACAGCGTGGCCCGAAAGAAGAACGGGAGGGAGGGAGCAGATCAAAAGAAGATGGAAAAGAAGACACAAAGATGCGGGGTGATGAATGATGATTAAAAATAATGAACGATGAATGAAGTTGTTGCTGCATAGTGACTAATGAAGGTATAAGGAGTAGAAACGAAACTGTGTATATATAAATAATTTGGATGGGGTAAAAATGATGTAAACTGATGTAAAATGATTAAATGTAAAATGAATCTGTAGAAACATTTTTACACCCAGAAACCTTTTACACAAAGGAGTCTTTACCCAGAAACAAAATTACACACCGAAGTTTGTACACATGGGAGTGTTTACACACAGAAACTTTTACACAGGTTTTTTCTACACAGAGAAGCCTTTACACAAAACACCTTTTACAAACAGAGGCTTTTACACAGAGGAGTCTTTGCACAAAATATGTTTTTACACACAGACACACAGATTTTTTGTTTTTTTACAAAGAGGAACTTTTACACACAGAAACGTTTACACAGATAAGTTTTACACAGAGGAGTTTTTACATACAGAAGTTTTTACACAGAAACTTGTAAACACAGAACTGTTACACTGACGAGCCTTTACACATACAACCTTTTTGCAGACAGGTGTTTTTACACACAGAAGTTTTTCGTTTTTGCACAGAGAAGTCTTTACACAGAGGGCATATACACACAAAAGTTTTACACGCAGAAACAGTTACACACAAAAGTTTTTACGCAGAGAAGTCTTTACACGGAGGGGTCTTTACACAGAGAAGACTTTTCACACAGAAGTCTTTACACAGAGGAGCCTTTACACAGAACACCCTTTGCAGAAGAGGTTTTTACAGACAGAAACTTTGACATAGGGAAGTGTTTATTTACACAAACGGACGATGGCACATCGATGCCTCTACACGCAGAAGTTTTACACACCGAAGTTTTTACACAGAGAAAACTTTACACACAGAAGCATTTGCACAGAGAAGTCTTTGCACAGAGGAGCTTTACACACAGATGCGTTTACACACAGAAGCTTTTACACACAGAAACTTTTAGACAGAGAAGTTTTACACACAGGACCCTTTACACACAGATGTGCTTATGCACAGAAACTTTTACACAGAGAAGTTTTTGCACAGCGGGCCTTTTCAATATTTTACACCAGTTTTTGACGTAGTTCGACCTTCATTTCTTGCGAAAAGGTTACATCTGAAGCTCCAGAATCAAAATTTTACACCATTTTTGGAAGTGCGACCTTCATTTCGTGCGAAAAGGTTGCATCTGAAATTGCAAATTTTGCAATTTTACCATCGGTTCTTGACATTCGATCCTCATTGCGAAAGGGTGACGTCCAACACGGAACAGAGGGTTGCTGAGAGAATCTTCAGCTGTCCTTGGTGGTTTCAACTCCTCTGAAAAAGATGAAAGTCAATGGGAAGGATGACATCCCATATATTATGGAAAATAAAAGTCATGTTCCAAACCACCAATCAGTAATCATTTTTTGCTATGTTGCAAATGCTGTGGCATGTTGAAGCCTCGTAGAATGACACCATTAGTTGTTGCCATTGTTGCCATGGCAGTTGCGGCATGAATGTGTGATGATCACGGGAGCTGGCTAGCTAGCCCTACCCTTTCCTGGCGTGCTCTACAGCATTATTTTGGGCGCCAATGTGCTTATAAAACTAGCCACAGCAGCAGCACGGACGTCTCACACTAAGAACATGGAAGGACCTCAATAATTACTTAAGACACACCATATGAAAAACTCGCATTTCACCGCACGTGCGTGCGTCGACACGCACGATCTCCGCAGAGGGTTGTTCATCCCCAAGGCAAATTTGCATTTCACCGCACGTTTGCACGCGCGATCTCTGCAGAGAGTCACGTAAAACGATGGAGACTTCAGATGCAAGTAGACCACCTAGAAGCTAACTCCTGTATAACAACTGTGTAACAACTCCTGTCAAGAACTCTTGTGCAACTCCTGTGTGCCAACTCCTGTGCAAGAACTGCTGTGTAAATGATGTATATAGATAGATCATGTATGTGATGTAGATGGAAGTTGGTGTAGATGATGCAACTGATGTATAGATGATGTATGCGATGTAGATGAAGTCGATGATTGAAGTTGATGTCTATGATGTATATGATGTAGATGACGTTGATGTAGATGATGATTGAGTTGATATAAAAAAAGTAGGAGATGTTTTGTAGATGAAGTGAAAAGTTGAATTTGGCAGCAACTTGGAAGAAAAAACAACGCAGGAGCTTTCGAACATAAACGTTCCCATAGAAATCATCTCCTTGCATCCACCCAAAAAAAATGGTTCAACTCTGAGTAATGGATGATTTACCCTCTGGTAAACTAACATAGCGAACTGGAAAATCACCATTTGGAATAGGTAAATCAAATGTTAACGAACCATTTTCAATAGTTATGTTAAACTACCGGAGGGTACATGCGAAGTCATAATATATTTACTATTCTCAGTCATATAATCCATTCTCATATGCATGTTTACAAATGATACAGTTCATGTCAAAAAGTATACCCCCTGGAAAATGCCCATGTCATAGGAAAATCAATGAAATTCATCTATAAACTTTCATGGAAAGTTTTCCATTGCAAGCTGTTAAATTACTAGATATGCATGTATGTATATATATATATGTATGTTATTCTATATTACATTAAAAATATTATATTATACGTATATATTAAATATATATTATATTATATACATAAGATATTATATACATTAGATATTATATATATATATTATATTATATATATTATAAATATTATAATATTTACATTATATAAAATATATTATATATATTATTTAATATATTATATTATTTATATTATATATATTAAATATTATTTATATT
>Ga0126342_10013072_pt1 | contig 14747 bp, 15 predicted proteins | sample Cyp1metagenome_FD_92528 | JGI IMG/M metagenome (GOLD analysis project Ga0126342, IMG submission 92528) | Coral microbial communities from Lord Howe Island, Old Settlement Bay, Australia - Cyphastrea 1 metagenome | ecosystem: Host-associated > Invertebrates > Cnidaria > Coral ... | reverse complement strand
GCATCGCAAAACAAGCAGTATTTTTCAAGGGACCAAATATTACCCTCTGGTTATTTAACATAGCCATGGAAAATGGCCCATTTATAGATGGTTTACCTATTAAAAATGGTGATTTTCCATGTCTATGTTAAATAACCAGATGGTAAATAATCTTAGTGGCCTTGATGTCCATGTCGATTTTTGGATGACTTTTTGCCTCGTGAAAATTCGGACTCTTCCAGTGTCATCCGCCACCAGCTAGCGGGTGAAGTGGCGCTGTGTCCACTCATCTCACAGGTACGTTGTTCTGCTGCAGTGGTGGTATCGATACATCAAAGCCAAAGTCTGATCCAAAAATCCAGGAAAGGGATGGAAAGGGATGGAAAGGGAACAACTCTGATATAATATACAATTAATATACTGTTATACCCCGAATCAAAGCTTTGAAACGTTTTCAGACGCTTTTTAGTGAAAACATCGACAACTACAGTTACAAATCAGAGGTCCATGTGGCTTTAATTTCAGCCGTGGCTATGTGATTTTTCTTTTGGATGAACTTCGTCAGGCCATACCAGACTCACGTCGCCAATCCATGATGCATTGCTGCAGAGCCGTTCGAATGTCCTGTGCACTGGTGTTTCAGCCCCCTTTGTCAGACGGCGGTTCGGATGTGGGGATGTTGACCATGAAAAATATGAGTATAAACCAACCAGTTGATAGTATGTTTAAAGGATTCTATAGATATCACAGGGGATATGATTATGTTCTAGGAATATAACCAGCAGATTTTGGTGGGAATTTATGCGAATTTATGAGATCTCATAAGATGTGTTTGAAAAAAATCATGGAATATGACCAGCAAACTTGTGTAATGGGCGTGTCCCAAGAATGGAGGATACCACAATTCGTGGCCATTTCCTTGGGGAAAATGCTGATCATCGATCAAATTTAGGGGTACCATATTTTCAGACACAGCCTCCAAATGGCTGCGCAAATGGCTCGTCACGGAAGATCATGGATGTGATCAATGATCATTGCTATGTTGACCATCATCTCCACATCCCCATATATATATGATAAATGGTGATTTTCCATAGTTATGTTAGTTTACCAATAACCATATATTATATCACATATTATACCAGATACATATATATATATACATAGTTATCTTAGATTGATTATTAAACAAACTCAGCAAAACTAGTCGAGTTTCCCAGCTTTCAACCGCCAAATAGTTCGATGAGTTTCCATGGCGAGTTCGGGGATTGCCGCACCTTGATGGGACCGTCTTGTGCCAAGACCTGAAAAAAAAAACGGCTCCACTGGGACATCCATTCGCCCATTCGCCATGAACCGGCCATGGGGATTTCATGGTGGTGATAAACTTGGAAAGCCATGGTAATCTGGTTGTTTCAACCTACCCCTCTGAAAAATATGAGTTACTGGTTGGTGGTGCAATAACCATCTTGAAAAATATGAAAGAATGGGAAGGATTATCCCGTATATTATGGAAAATAAAACATGTTTGAAACCACCAACCAGGTTAAAGTCAGTTGGGATTATGACATTCCCAACTGAATGGAAAGTCAAACCAAGTCATGTTCTTAGAAGATGACCTTTTTGGGTGAATTCTTGGATTACCATGCTTAAAAAAAAAAACACACCCATATTTATGATGATTCTGAGTCAAACACTAAGCTAAAATCGGATGGTAGCCTAAGTTCTAGCTGGTTTTTTATGGATGGTTATACAAATATGATAAGATAATACCCTCTGGTAAACCAACATAACTATAGAAAATCATAATTTTCAATGGGAAATTCCACTATTTCAATGGTCATTTTCAATAGCTATGTTAAATTACCAGAGGGTAATAGGTTTTGACCCATCCCCATATGGGGGTCCTTTTAAAGGATGTGTCTGAACATGTGACCCCAAATGGCCAGGAAAAAAAGGGTGGATGGGAACTCATCAATTCTATAGATACCCTATGTTCAGACAAACCCCTATAGCTATGCTCAACGGTCAAATATCCACTTAGTGACTGGGTTTGTCTGTGAAAAGATGGTACCCGCAATTACAATAAGCGATTATCATGTTCATTGATTTTGCTGATTTTTACTGGCTATTTGTGGATTTAGGATGGTGCCCCCCCAGTCATAAGTTGATTTATAATCCTCTTTAACTATATAGTTATAGTTATATTCCCCTCATCAACCCTAGTTATTGGACTAATTAGCACCAACTGAGAAAGCTATTTTTGGCACCATCCTGTACTGTTTGCTATATATATATATCATTGTATATAAATATAATTGCCACACTTGTTATAACTGTTACAACATGATATTTATATAGTTGTATAACTGTCAACTTGTTATAGTTATATGCATATAAACTGTTATAATTTCCCACACTTATTAGTATTATCATGACTGTTCTATACATGGAACTTGACATTTTCAACCCCAACTGGCACTGCCCCAAGCCTCGCAGAGCTTCCGTGGCGCCGTCTCATTGCGCAAGCCCGGCAGTGCACTGACCTTGGGACAGGTGCGTCCGTGTCATGTGGATGGTGGGGAGGCTTCAACCATTGACCAAAAAAATGGGGATTAAATGGTAAATGGTGGATGTATACATGCATATGTACATAATATACATATGTGTGTATATATAATTATATGTAACATATATATATAATTATATATAATTAAAAAAATGGGTTAACATGATATATTATATGACGGATGAATGCAATGACATATGAGGGGATGTGACTGGATATAATATAATGAAATATAGTGGAATATCATGGGATAACTAGATATGGTCCCCTAAGTGGGGTAACCCCCAAGCCCATCGGATCATTGGTTCCAACATGTTCCGAGCCATGGTTCCAAACAGGCTCCAAAACCAGGGGACTCACAAATCCAATGGTTTTATGGTCATTTTGAACATGTTTTTAAGGTTCAAAAGATCAACCATTTTGGGGTGTACCTCATTTACAAACATACCCGAGTGGATGCAAATGAGGTGATCCAATTTGAGACTTCTCTACCAGGGACCTGGTTTGATTTTGAGGTATCCCCCAGCACGGATGCCAAGTTGGGGCTGGGAATCTATGTTATTTTTTCGAGTTTTTTTTTCATGATTAATGAATTCCCATGGATCAAAAAACATAAAAAACATGGTTGTTTTCCCATGATTAATGATTTTCTATGGTATTTTTTGGTGATCTATTGATTTATTCCCAATGTTTGTTGATTTTAGATCACCATGTTTGACCATAAAAACTCACCATCCAAAAACACTGCTTGGAATCTTGAACTGCTTGGAACTCGAGGCATACAAGCCTTGAAGAAATTCTCCACATCTCTGATCCCAAAGGTCATGATGGATATCTCCAAACTAGACTCAATCCAGATCCAAATTTAGAAAGAACACCCGTTTCACGAAATAAAATTTCCGCATCCTCACGAAAGTCTTTGGCATCTATTAAGTTATGTTTCTTCGCGTGCATGTGACCATTGGTTCATTTTTTGTCAACCATCACCCATATCTGGGCTTGTCAGAGTTGGCCCAAGACAAAAATAGATACTTCTATATACCCTCAGTTAAAAATGATATCAAAAATCATGGTCCGATTCATTAAATAATATAAAATTGCCATAAATTGATGGCCAATCTCCAAGATTTTTGGGTGGATCGAAGGATCATCCCACTGAGTTTTTAGTGCTTTTTCCACCCGCCTATCCCACGAAAAAAACTCACCTCCGTTCCTAACCACTTACCACTTACCCTGGGGTAAACTAACAGTTCGATGTGGAAAATCTGTGAATCCACTATTTGCAGATAGTTTTTTCCCTCAGGAAACCATATGGATTTTACACATTCTTAAAAAAAATACCCTAAGTGGTAAGTAACTGAGCTTAGTTAAGCCATGAAAAAAAAATAGGATGGCCCGTTTATGGGGGACGAACTACTCACCAGTAATGGCTCGCCAAATAAACGATCTGAGGTCAACTACCAGGGCTTGCTGAAAGGCCTCCATCATGACCTTCAACTGCGCCTGCAGATCGGTGTACTGGTGAAGTTGATCGTTCTAAATGATTATTAACCAGGGTTTTGTAAATGTCCCATTTTGGGGATTTTGAACATCACTTTCAAGTATCTGTTGGAGATAGATCCCCTAATATTTGGGTGATGTTCAATTAGGACATTTACCAACCCCTGTTAACTACAACAAAAGACAAAATCTGCAAGGTGAAGAGGTTTTCAATCTGCTTGCCGGTTTCAACCCATCTGCAAATATGCTGCTCCTTGTGATCTTCCCATTTCTATGGTTGACCATAAACAAAAAAAATAACAACCCGGCAATTTAACCCAACCTCTTGAAGTGAATTGGTGGAGAGCCTGGGTCCTATCACGTACCACGTTTTTTTTAACTGCTGTAACAGGTTTCATGGCTTCTGGGCGGGCCGGGAGGTTACCAGCAGGGGATATGAAATTGTCAATATCCAAATTTCTGCGCATATATATATGTATATATGTATGTATATATATAGATATTGGTATGATGTTGATTTGTTTCTTCAATATTTACTCCTTCTACTATCCTTGCTATACTGTAACGAAGCCTATCCACCCCAATTTTTCAGATCAGAAAGCCGTGGAGAAATTCACATACCCAGCCTCTGGCTGAGCGCGAGGACTCAGGGCGAACCGCAGAATGGAGGATGCCTGCCATGAGTCAACCCAGAAAAGAAAATTTCAGCAATGGAACTGGGAAGATAATATATGGAAATACTGGGACATAGTACTAAAACATGGGAAACATGTATATGTATATATACATATAATTATGCATATATATATATGATAACCCAGATATGGGTCAACATTTAACACCTGTTGGCCACAGTTTATCTTCTATTTTTGATATTTTGGCCAAGCAGTTCTTGGGCCCAATTTTGACCCATACCCATATGATCTTGGATTTGTTTGAGGGGTTGATAAATATGAATATATATATATATACACATAAATACAAATGTATAACAGGCAATTAAATATAACACTATATATAATTAATAATACATATAATGAATATTATATATAATGAATATTATATATATAATGAATATTATATATATAATGAATATTATATATAATATATATATATATATATATATATATTATATATATATATAAAAAATATAATATATATATATAGAATAAATGTGTATATATATATATGATAAGTACAGAATTATAATATACATATTCCCAGCAGATTCCCCGAGGGACGATGAAAGACCGATGAATTGAGTCATAGCTTTCTAGAAAATCTTACGGAATCATCGGGGATAATCATGGAGAATTGATTACTAAGTCATGGATGTATCAATAATAAGTCAATTGGGGATAAGTATCTTTACACCCGAAATGATGATCTTGTGTTTATAAGTCATAATAAACACACGCAATTCCATTGCTCATGGAACAGTGCCTAAGCCCAAAAAGATAGAAACCGGATGATATTTTTTCAGTCTGAGTCGGATGTTTCTTGTCTATTTTCGTGTGGGTGACTCTATGGTAAAAAACTTGGGAATGGTCTACGGTGATGGGTAAAGAACAACCTTCCATTGGATATGTGTCATAGTTGGATAATCCCAAGTGTAGTGATATCGCAATTTTAGTTGGATATGATATATATATATATATATATATATACATATCTATAATATATGATAAAATGAACCCTATAATTGATATGTATATATATAGCCTATGATGATATGATACATTATGTCCCGAGTATTGGATATATACAACAATGGGATATATATAATGATCCCTAATCATTGGGATTCATTGCCTCCAGATGCCTCCAGTAAGTGGCTTGCCTCAAAAAAGAACCCTGAAGAGTTCGATTACCAGAGGGTTGTTGCCATAAGATGGTCCATCAATTATCCAACTAACTGGCAGGGGTAAGTATCGATTCATGGAATCCATGAATTGTCCATGAAAACCATATCCCATACTATATCCTGGTAATCCCATGATAAATCACAACATGAATAGTGTTGGTTAGATTCCCATTTTCCATTTATTAACTATGTTTGTTCACATTAGATATCCCATTACTAGCGATTAACACTATTCTTATCCATCAACTATCCCATTCTATTTTCTTATATATATATAATACAACTATATTATCCATGACCTATCCCATTCCTAGCTATCCACTCCGAGCGCTTCGCCTCCCCCAGGATCTTCTGCGACTGAATGTCGTTGTAGTCCATGCCTCGAGAACTCGTTCCCAAAAAATACCGGTAACAGAAATCCCATGGGAAACCCATGGTCAATCTATGGGAAATCCACAAAAAAATGGTATCTTTTGCTGGTGATTTTAGGTGATTTTTCCATGTTTTTGGCAAGAAACTCAAGGATTAAACTTGATGAAAAACGACCGATCATCCAAGGTTGGGAATGTTGAAAAACCAACTGGTTCAACCAACAAGACTGTGATGTCAACCCAACAAATATATCGATATATCATGATATATCCCAAAAGAACAACACAAGACCAGACACACACACACATGGAGATACCCTCTGGTAATTTAACATAGCTATTGAAAATGGCCATTTATAGTGAGTTTTCCCATTGAAAATTGTTATTTTTCATATTTTTTTGTATGTTTACCAGAGGGTACGTGCTAAGATACGCATGTGCGAAGCCAGGGATTTTCTCCATGGTGAAATCTTCGATGTTTCAGTGGGACCCGTGGAAGGGTCCCATGCCTAACCGTAAGTGATTCCCACGTCTATGTAACTACCAAACATAACCCTATTTTTTGGATGGACTAGCTACAAGGCTTCGGTAGAGTAGAAACAAAAACTGCCATCTCAATCTCGTTTTTCATACTGCAATACTTGCAACTGAAATTCTTCTTCAGATTTGGGTATGAGTCAAAACCTTGGTACCCTTCTGTTCACCCCAAATAACTGGTAAATGGATGTTCATCCCATTAAAAATGGTATTAATAGGTATTGATCCATACCCATATTAGAAAATTCCCCCAAATATAGCAAGATTGGTTTTGATACATCCCCATTTACGTTGGAAAAACCCACTGGAGGCTATTCCCCTCAGTGGCTGGCGCGCCGCCGACCACAAGACGCGCTGAAAGATCTGAGCCTTGGAGGTGTCAAGGCCAGCCAGGAGATCACTAAAGAGTCTGGTCGCCTCTGGTAAATCAACATTTTAATGGGATCTAATGGGATCTAATGGGAATTTATAGGAATTTATGGGAGTTTATGGGAATTTATGAGAATTTATGGTGATTTAATGGGAATTTATGGGAATTTATGGTGATTTAATGGAAATTTATGGGAATTTATGGTGGTTTAATGGAAATTTATGGGAATTTATGGTGGTTTAATGGGATCTAATGGGTTTTATCCTCTGGTTTCTACATACAAAAAAACATGGAAAATCACTATCTGTTCATAGGTAAATCAACTATTTCTATGGGCCATTTTCAATAGGTATGTTAGTTTACCAGAGGGCAAGGTAAGGCTTGCGGCTTTCCAAAAAACGATGGAAAATCACCATAAATGATGGATAAATCAACTATAAATGATGGTAATGTGGTTGATTTGGAATGTCATAAACCTCCCATTTCGAATGGCTTATACCCATTTGGTAAACTAACATAATTATGGACAATCACCATATTTTTTATGGGTAAATCAACTATTTCTATTGCCATTTTCAATAGTTATTTTTTAAAATTACCAGAGGGTAAGTTGAATGATCAAATTTCTGGTACATAATTGAAACGAACCGGTTACCATTCTAGTTGAAATAAAGATTTACCATTCTAATATATTCTAATTGAAAAGGTTACCATTCCAACTATATAAAAGGTAATATATCATAAATAATGATAACTATTGAGTGAAGTGTTGCAATTCTAATTCATATAGACAATGGTTGGAATGATTTTTGCGAAACTGTGGTGAAGAATGAAAGGAATGGTTAGAATACAGTGAACAATACGGGTTGTATAATGTTATATATATACACAACATATTATTTATATAGTGATACAGTCGGAATCAGTACCAACAGACCCACACACTACGTTGCCCTACGTTGCCATGACTTGGGGATCTGAGAGCATCCATGTGTTGAAATCATCTGACATGGTGAACTGGCTGACAACTTTTCTGGCTACCCTCTGGTAAACATACAAAAAACTATGGAAAATCACCATTTTCAATGGGAAAACTCAATATAAATGGCCATTTTCAATAGCTATGTTAAATTACCAGAGGGTACTACAACTGGCGATAGAAAATAGTTCATTTCCTTGCAACCATCAGCTAAAAAAAAACTTTCTTTGGTCATTGGGATTGGAGAAAAAATCGCATCTAACACCACCACGAAATGACCATTGGAAGTGAGAAAACACATCACCAAGGGTGGTTTCAGATCATCCGAAACAGCATTGTACAAAACTGGATTGTTTTTTTTTCATCACCAACCACTTCTCCATGCATCACTCTGAGTGGATACCTTGTGACAAGTCAACAGTCTATCCGGGAGACAGCATTTCACTGGCATCCCGGCATCCCCCCAAAACCAATATCAAACACAACACGGACCGTCAGAGATTGACATTTTGCATTGAAGAATCACATTGTGATGTTCGTAATTCTGAAATGTCAGTTGCTAATCTTGATTGGAAAACAGGGCAATAAATGTATATATATATATATATGTTAATAAAACATTATAGGTATCATAATCTATGAATAGATACATCTATATTAATCATCTAGTAGTATCTAGTAGACAAATATATTTTGATAATAGATAACATGTCCCACGAAATACCCAATTTACATCAAGCACCTTGCTGATTTGCCGAGTGGCCACAGGTAAAGCTGCCATGGCCGAGGCGTGCGCGGCCGCTTCCAGCAAGGCCTCAGGACGCAACCGGGGCGAGTGTCGACGGATTTCAATGAAAATATCATTAAATATCTAGGAACAATGTATGAGGTCTATTAAATATCATTAAAACATCTGGAAATATGAATGGAGATTTCAGGATGCAACCGGGTCTATCTAGGAAATCATGATCTATATTCTGAGGGATTCGGATAGTAAATCACAGTAGATTTTGTATCTTAAATGGGATCAATCATCTAGGATACTGCGGATGGGCCAGCAAAATCCTGCACCAGGATTTCTAGGTGGTAAACATCCCATTATTTATAGTCTTTCTAATGCTTTCTACCATCCCAGGTGGTTTATCGGATTTCGCAACAACCATCCACTGCCTCAAATCCGGCCGCTCATCACAACACGCACAACACGCCAAGTAACCGCCCAAGCGGCGGCAGAGTACAGCAGGGCTTTCAGCCTGCTACGCTAGATGAACCCATTTGGGGTCAAGTGGGCTGGAAACATGGTATTAATGGTAACTAATAATATTGATGGTAATTTATATATTAATATGGGTAAAACAAAAATGAACCACCCATTTGGGAATGGTAACCATTCAGTACCACCAATTTATGGTGATTCCGGGGATAGTTTATTATTGTTTTACCCACATTATAGCCCTAAAAAGTGATGTATTACTGTAAATGTATGTGACTGTTATATTGTATATGAGTTGGATGGAACCCTATCCCAACTCGAAAACTTGATATGAGGCATCTTATGTTACTGCATGTTACCATACCTATTTAATCTTGCATAATATAGCACCTATATTATCGTATACAGAGAGAGGCAGAGAGCGTCTCAGCGCAATGGACCAAAAATTCTTGGGAATCAACGATCGCCCCAACAATAAATGGTTGAGATTCGGCCGAACAAAAATCGGAGGTTCTTGGTGAAGATTCAACCTGTTTCTACAATGTGAGGCCCCCAAGATAGCTAAGTTGGTGAACATAACTCCAATAACTACAGTATGGTTTATGGTAGTTATAACTATAGTTACTGGGGCTTATAAACCAACTTATAAACATTACTTTTTTGGTGTCACCTCTTTTGGATTTTGGAAGGTGCGGAGACCATTGGTCTCCCAATTTTTATATGTCGTTGCAGATTCGGATCTGTTGGAAACCCATAATCCAGCCCCAATCTGGGAAGGTTGGCATCTCTTTTTCAAACGCACTTCCCTTTAGGAAGGTTGGCTCTTGAAAACTCGGCAGGTGATCTCTTTCTTTGAGACGCGGTCTTTGAACCTTTGTTTCAACGATGCTGGTTTTGGATGGTTTTGATGGTATACAGTATTTCATGTAATTCAATGACATCATGGTAATCAAATAAAGAACAAGTGAAAAAGTAGTTACAGACATGAATAGATTATATAGATTGTTGTGTTATGTTGTGTTCAATGTAACTGGTGTTGTTATCATGATTACCAACGTCGTCATCATCATAATCATGATATGTCATAATCATCATTAGTACATTAATATGTGTATGTAGTATGTACCAGCAACTTCCAACGGGTGCCATAGCCATAGCGGCACCCCCTAGGACAAAAACCGTAGTGGCAGCCCTTATTTGTTGAAGTCTCTGCAAACCAATTCTGGCTCTTTTGAGTGTGTTCCAATTCTTTCTGGTTGAATACATTGTGATTGCCAAGACATGCCAAGATGGATGCCTGAATGTGTCATTTCGTGCCGGGTGGTGTTCTGCACATCTGTCGTAAAAGCACCCCTTATCCCCAAGGGGTGCCGTGGTGGCACCCCTTAGTGCGTCTCGGGTGTTGTTTTTTTTTGGTTTTTATCAAGACGTGGCAAACGGCGAACTTTCTCATTGACTGCGCAAGGGCTGTGTATATATTGGATGTGATGTTCTATGGATGTTAAGAGGTGGTTCCTGGCATATAGACATATCATAGTGTAACTAATGTAGTATGTTATATATGAATGTATATATATATACAACAAGTAGTCATGAAACAAGTCAGCAACAAACATGTTGAGAGAGGCTCCCCAGAGCACCGAGATCACCGAGCCGTTCTCAACTGAGTTGGCCCTACTGACACGGCTTGGCCGTGTGGTTTTAGCAAAAAGGCCAGGTTGAAGTGCAATGTCAAGTGACAAGTACTTTCAATATCTTTCAAATCGTTATTATCAATGGCCATTTCAGGAACCTAAATTGGAGGTACCTACCATATGTAAGGCCTATATAAGGCCTATGTAAGGGGATATCCCCACAAAATATGGCACTGATATTATGGCCCAATCTTAATCATTATTTTTCAGGGTAATAAAACCCCTTAACAAAAAAAACATATGAACTTAAAGAAAGTGCGGCAAACCGAACACTATGAACCCAAGAATTCGCCGGGAATTGTGGTCAGTTCAGCCATTACTCATTCCTAATTACGGAGCTTTCACTCTACTGTCATCAGTGTTGTTTCTATTGCTATTGACTCTACCACAAAGCTACTTCGATTTCACCACTAACCTTATGTTTCATCATTGTTCATCACTAACCATCATTACCCGCATTAAACCACATTAATTCCAACCTCCGAATCCACTAGATTACTAATTTATTTTTTGCCATAACATGTGAACTGTATATATATATATATATATATTATACGTGTTTATATATATACATCACTATTATTATATATCATTATATAACCATCATTAGTTGTGATTACTGTCATTGTGGTTATTACATGTTATTACTACAATTACCCTTTGGTAATTTATTGTAGCTATGGCATACATGGAAAGTCACGATTTTGTTCGGTAAATCACATGAAATCATCATGTTATCATCGAACAAAATGGTCCATGGCTTCCATCTCTCTATTTATATATATATAATATATAATAATAATATATATTACCTTCCAGTAAATTAACATAGACCCTGGCAAATAGGGGTTGGAAGAGTAGTTTCCCACTAAACATCGGTGATTTTCGAGGTCTATCTTATAATTTACCGGGAGGCTAGATCAAACTTATATACAACTTCAATAACCAGGGGAGGTCAAACTCCTATGTTTTTCCTTCATTTTTTCCATGTTTTTTTTTCTCCATGGCCTCAGGTAGCAATGACCTCAAAGGGATGCGTTCCTTCCTCCTCGTCGAGCTGCAGCGTCTCCACGGAGCCTTCGACGTCCTGCGCCTCGTGCGGCTCGTCGGGCGCGCGAGCCGCGCGATCCAAGTGGAAGAGCTCTTGGAAGTTCTGGCAGAAACCTGGGAATTCACTATGGAAAATGATAGGATTTAGTAACCCATGACGGATCCATGGTGCTGGTATATATGCTAACATGACTGGGGTATATGGATGGGATCCATGGCACACCATATATAGCAGCACCATGGATCCGTCATGGGTAATAGTATGGATCAAAAAATCGGATTATAATTAGGATTATCATCAAAAACATTTATTTCAAGTGAATTCAATATACAACTGATTTAATCAAGAATTTGGATCAAAATTCTTTCTCCCAAAAAGATATGGATACTTCCAATAGTTTCAGATCCAAACCAGAAATATCAACTTCAAGAAATGGATTAATGGATTATCTTAGATCACAAAAAACAACAACAATAAACAGCGACCAGCCCATTTTGAATCTCCAAGAAACCCTTGAGATCCAATTGCCCCTTGGCTGCATCCAGGCGTTGAAAGACCGCCCTCAAACGCTCCTGGAATTTTGTGGCACCCTCGGGAGCCAGTGAAAGGCCATGTCGCTGGAGCTTTTGGAAGACCTCCAGGAGACGGTGGAGATGTAATGATAGGAATCCGAAACAACTGGGGATAGCCGAAATTGGACATGTGGCTTCAAAAAGCCTTTCACCATCAGCAAAATAGGAATTGTCCATGGGATTTACTGCTATTCAATGAGATTTACTCCCCAAAATGTCATGATGTAGGATTGTTCTCCCTATTCAAAATGCTAATCTTCTGGATGTCTTCACCATTTTCAGGTCCAAAGCCATCAAAAATTGCGACTTTCGACTTTCGCGCATCATTTTTTTGTCCCATGGACAGAGGCCCAACTGAAAGGAAACTATATGATTTGTTCCAGCGATTCTTTGCTCTAAATGTTCCAATTCTGGCATCAACAGGCATCAACGTGCACCACAAAACGGGAGGCTTGACCACCAATAAGAATGTCGGAATCTTGGAATCTCTCCGGGGGTTGTCTGGAAATATGTTGTATGTTCGCCGCAGGGGAACCCACATGGACCAAGCTGATCATGTTCAGGATGCCACGTATTGAAGCGATGAACATTTGGATCCAAACGATGGGAAAACAGTCAACTCGCTTTGGAGATTGGAAGCTATATTGAAATTGGGAAGCCCCAGTTTTCTAAGAGTTTGGTGTCTGAAAACTTCGAACACATACCACACCCTGAAAAACAATACACTTTCAAATTTACAAAAAAAACCTGAAGCCAGATGATCCTCCACTTTATCCACCATCAACAAACATTCACACCATCGCACCTTGTCTGCTGCAATGCTGCCAGTGTCTTCCTCATCAAAGACTTCAAAGACCACCCGCAGCTCCTTTTGGTCGAAGGAGATGACGTTGTACCGAGAATTGGCTGAGACGTGCTTAACCTGGCAGGGGCTGCAGATGGAGCCGCCACATAGCCACCAGCGGAAGCAAATAATCTGGTGGATTGGATGGCTGGAGAGCCTGAAAAATAAGCCAGCGACCATTGGGGTTACAAGATGTTACAAGTAACATCAAGTAACCAAGGACTGTCCGAAACAATCCGTATGAATTCGTAGCTATATAGGGGACATTCAGCTCTACAACATGAACTACAACAGCTATCAAATGATATGATATGAACATCAAGGTACCATGTGATCCCTACCCAGCAAAACCAAGTGTAGTGGGTGGAAGACTTCAAGTACGGACTTTCTAGCTAACCTCAAACAAAATGGAAGGGGGAGTGGCCCAATTCACAAGTGGACAAGCACTTGTTGCACTGACCCTGACATTGATTTACTTGGGGGGTATTACACAGTACATACATACGGACATATACCTACCACGTAGTATCTGAGGCATATGCATCCTAATTGATTTTCTATCTCTGTGCTGGTTGTGAAAATTGTGGACCGGCCCACCAAATTGGTGTTGTTTGGTCAACCACAAATGTTTTGCCATGTCACTGGCCATCTCAGGAACATAAATTGGAGGTACCAAAATATGGCCAAAAATGTGGTACAGTACCCTCTGGTAATTTAACATAGCTATTGAAAATGGCTATTTATAGTGGAATGTCCCATTAAAAATTGTGATTTTCCATAGTTATGTTAGTTTACCAGAGGGTAAACCACATTTGAGGATCCTGAAATTCCATGAAGATCTCCCATTGATTGCGCTTCGGAAACTCAATTCGTAGCTCCAACTGGCACCGAGGTATATATTATATTAAATATTATATTATATATTATATTTCATGTTATATTATATATCATATTATATATTATATTATATATATTATATTATATATTATATTATATATTATATTATATATTATATTATATATTATATTATATATTATATTATATATTATATTATATATTATATTATATATTATATTATATGTTATCTAAAATTCAAGAACAATGCTCTATTAGGCGCCCAAATTTGATGGCAACAAAGATGGCAACTTTGAGGGCAAAAGCAATGGCAATGGCAATGGCGGTGGCAATCTGCAGGGCAACATGG
>Ga0126342_10013071_pt1 | contig 14748 bp, 13 predicted proteins | sample Cyp1metagenome_FD_92528 | JGI IMG/M metagenome (GOLD analysis project Ga0126342, IMG submission 92528) | Coral microbial communities from Lord Howe Island, Old Settlement Bay, Australia - Cyphastrea 1 metagenome | ecosystem: Host-associated > Invertebrates > Cnidaria > Coral ... | reverse complement strand
GAAAGTAAATGGAAATCAATTGAAAGTAAATTGAAAGTAAATTGAAATCAATTGAAAGTAAATTGAAAGTAAATTGAAAGTAAATTGAAAGTAAATTGAAAGTAAATTGAAAGTAAATTGAAAATAAATTAAAAGTAATTAAATTAATTAAAAGTAAATTGAAATCAATTGAAAGTAAATTGAAATCAATTGAAGGTAAATTGAAATCCTTTCTTAAGTTGATTGACCAAAAAAATGTTGAGGGGGGGGGAAAAAAAGTGCGAGTTATAGAGTATCCTCAAATTGTTTAGGGGGAGGGGCCCTGAGGGGGGGGCCCCTCACACTAATCAGAGGCACACATTAGTTATGTAAACGTTTACCAGAGGGTAACCCCCATCCTCAAGGGCAGTGAAATTTCCACGGTTGGATCACTGGATCACCCCACCTGAATGAATCAAAGCCTGCGTCGACCAGACCTTGGGGCCGAAAATCCTGGGGATCAGTATGTGTTGATTACCATAAACCATATATGTACCGGGGTGTATCTCACATCTATCTCTTATCATGTGTTTATACTTTTGTGTATATATATATATGTATATTTACAGTATGTATATACCTGGGTTGTTTTATAAGTGATGCAAATGGGGTGCATTGCAACGCAACTCCAGGTAGATAAGATAAGTAGTATTTGTTAAAAATTTGGATGTCTTAATGATCATGGGCGGGTTTGACATCGCTTAAATTCTTCGGGTTGCTATCTGAAACAACCTGGAGTCCAAGCACCCTCAGTCTCATACATGCCAAATCATTACGCCCGTATATGAATCAACGCCCCGTTTGGGGATGCAAAACACACTGGAGATAAAAATGGATGGAATTCGTTATTCCATTTTATTCCTAGCAAACCCAAAAACGTACTTTTAGGTAGATTTAATTCTGCAAGTGTTTTGGAGGGCTTCACTGGACTTCTACCTAGCGACTGAATCAGGTCGAATTGAATGTTGCTATAGCATACTATAGCTATATCCACCTATCTATATATATACCCGCCTCTCTCCTCTCTCTCTCTCTCTCAAAAGTCAATGCGCACCCAAATCTTCACATGGAGCCCAAGAGCAGGCATATATTCCAACCAATTCGTTTTCCAACCACCAGAAAATTTGAGTTCTGTGATATATTTACCCTCTGGCAATTTCACAGGTTGCTTTGCAAAATTGCTCATTGAAAATTACCAGATTAAAAATTGTGATTTACCACATATTGTTTAAATTACTGTAAGAGTAACAAAAAAAAACTGATGGTATCCCATCTTAATCTCTCATCATTATCCCCTGATATCCATTAATAGCATCTCATAGCCATTAGGTCCCCATTCATAATAGTTGTGAAGGGCAAAGTCTCGTGAATATATCCATTAATATCCCCATGACTTCCTACCATTGTTAGACCCCATTAAGCCACTAATAGATGATGATTAACCATGATCATCCCATTTTTTATCACAAAAAACCACCCCATTTGAATCCCATGAAATCAGCCCATTAAACCCCAGTATCATCCCTAATGAAATCCATTGAAATCCCAGAAAAAACCACCAGATTCTTCGAGAAAACCACCGCGCTTTGCCGTACGCCGTTCCCATGCATCGCAATGGCGCCGTTCCCATTCCGTCCCAGCCGCAGAGTACAGGGACGGTGGCACGCTCTTGGCCAAGATCTCCAGTGATGCCGCGAGACCTCTGCCGAGCAAGCTCTGAAAAGCTGAGGGAATGCTGAGGGAATTGGGAAACCACCGTTTTTTTGTGGTTAAAACAATGCCATTTTTACCACCCATGACTGGGAAGGGTTTTTGTTGCACCTATTTATGGTGAAATTTGGCTTTATTATTGTTTTACCAACATTACAAAGAAGCATACCTATTAGATCCAATGATGAATTATAATACAAATGCCACAGATGTTGATTTCTGATATACTACTGTATAAAATTAGGCTCGGACATTAGTTTGTGTATATATATACATGTATATATATATGCAATTTATATATATATACACATACACGCACATACTGCATAGAAAGGCTTGGAAATTACTTTTTTACCCATTTTTCATCCAATCCCGCATTGAAAAATCACCATGACAGAAGGGCGACGTGGGAAATGAGTTTGCAACCTCCCAATACTTCGCTGATGACTCCCTGGATGGGGAAAACATGGGCATCGGCCACAGGTCATGCAACTCGAATCGGCTGATGCAGCGTGGCCTGCGTTATCTTTCAAGGGCTCGAAGTAGAGCACATTCACCTGAGATTTGCCGAGGCCAAACTACATGCCAACTACATTCCCTGTAGGTTCCCCATTTCTGGTTGGTTTTCCTCAATCTGGGCAAAGAAGAGCTCCCAACGTGAAACCAACTTTTGGCCATAGCTTTCTCTACTACAACCATCATTGATGGTGAGGAGCCTGTGGTTTGCCCCGCTTAACTCGGATCCAACCCCAAGGGTTACCGACCCAACAAAGACTAATTACACAACATACTAAGGCCGTCTTAGTTGGGGGTCACCGTCTTGATCAGTTGTTAAACCATCTGACTGTCGAAATCGATTTAACCATCTATTGTTAGGTGATCGCATTTGAACTATTGGAAGGGGGTCGGTTCAATGCCTATAATATATTTTTATATGATGTCTATAGCTTCAATTGGTATAAACTGTCTCAAAAAACAGCATGTAGATTCCCCCTTTCTGGTGGGTTTCTCTTAGGCAACTAGGCGTTTCTCAACTTGGCGATTCACCCCTGGAATCTTTCTGGTTGGTTCAGACATTGCCCCTACTTTCCCGATTGGACTGGAGTGAAGTAAACCCACAAACTCAGCTGCTCCCCAATTAAACAACTTGGTTTATGAATTTTATGAATCCCTCCAGCTGTATGGGTGAAGCACCGCCAGCTGCGTCGGGACTCCGAGACCAACATCCCGATACTTGGCCAGGCCGACAAAAAGGCTCCAGCGCAGTAGGCCCAGAGCTGCTCGTACCGAAAGGCACCCAACAGCAAGAGGACAATACCGCTCGAAGCATAGCAGGTCACCTGGAGGTCTTAAGAAAACGTTCAATGGCAGTCAATTTGTAGTGTACCCATTGGTAATGACAATTTGATACAATTTACGAAGTGGAAAATCAATGGAAAAACACCATTTCTCGAAAGTAACTCATCGAACTCAATGGCCATTTCAATGGCTATATCGTTGCCAGAAAGTGGTCATCAAATCTGGTTTGTTGGATAAATCCCGCATTACCGCATTGCCAAGCTTGATAACTAAGGGGTACAAATATGAAAAATCGGGCATTAAATTGGTGTGTTTTTTTCCGAATGGGACACCCTGCTGGATAGGTTATATAGATTGTAATTATAAATGACTGGATCAAATCAAGAAATGGTTCTAGCGAGTAAAATTATAGTGACTGGAATCATAAAGTTAGAACATGACTATATAGATGTGTACCTCCTTAGCACTGTGATATGCTCGGACAAACACCAAATGGGCATCGTAGGTACTATGCAGGAAGCACCCAGGTAGGATTGGGTTCTGCATAACCGGGATATCAGGTTGAAAGGAAAACCTTGGCTCAATGCTCCAAACTTCACAATCCCATGGCTCACTTGGAAACACATGGGTCAAAATTGACCATTCCAAAGAACCGATATGTATATATATATATGTATATATTTCCAATCAATATGTAGCCATTTCAATAGCTGTTTGGAGTTCACTGGAAGAACCGAACTGCTATTTCAATAGCTATTACTATCAAAAATGCAAAAAAAAACAGTTGTTTTGAGGCGGTCTTGACGTCTGATTTCCCATTGGTTGCTTCATAGAAGGGTAACCCCCATGGGCAACCAACAGCCAAATGATTGCAAGTGGACCTGGCTGAAATGCAATAATTCACCAAACTGACATAACAACTAAAGTAGGGTGACTTTGGTGGAGCACCCCCTACTCCACCATCATTTATTCATGGTGTGGTCGTGGTGCAGTTCCTTCCAAGGAATGTTCGCGCCAGGGCGCCGTAATCTTTGCTTTGACCAGCACGCTACCCTTGAGTCGCTCCATCACCAGGAGCCCCAAGGTGTTCGCGGCGCAATAGGTCAGCAAAATGCCGGAACAAAGCATGGTCGACCCGTAAAAGGAATGCCTCGGAGGTGCATAAGGTCTGGCATGTCATGCGCCAATCCTCCATTTTTTGGAGACCCAGATGTGATATGTCTCACCCCGAAACACAACTCAACTACTCCGTGGGGAAACATCGAAAAACATCGAAAAATGGCAAAAGTCAACGTCCAGCTGCACTACGTAGCTGATGTTGGTGAAAAAGACCATGTACGCAGCCATGTTGCAGGCTTCAGTGAGCAACAAAAAACCCAGGTGCCTGGCGCCATGAGGCCACGAGGCCACGAGCATGAATGAAATATGCAAAGCCAATGCCATAAACTATGCCATAAACTACCACCAATATGACCTATATAAAATGCATATATGTATATATTATTATATTATATTAAATTAATGTTATATTAAAAATATTATATTATATTATTAAGTTGTAGTCGATTATATAAAATTACAAAAACATATATTATATTATATCAGATTATAGAATATCATAATATTTTATGATAAATCATACTTTATCATAATCAAATTATATTTTAGTATGTTATATTTGGTTATATTAATATACCATATATTAGATGATATTATGTTATATTAAATTTCCTCATATCATGTTGAAAGTATAATTAAAAAACATATTATATTATTAATATTACATTATAATAATTGTATCTTATTATATTTAAAAAATCTGAAATTTATACAATTATATTTGATTATAAAAACATTACAAACATATTATAGTATATTAAGTCATATTAAATTTCATTATAGTATATTAAATTACATTTTTACATTATATTGGATTATGTTTTACTGTAGTATAGTAAAAAAAAAACATTATACTATATTAGAGTTAAATTATAAAATATTTAATTATACTAAATTAAATTATGGTATTTTAAGTTATCTGATATTTTATTATGTTATTGCAAATTAAAAAATATTTTGTTATATTATATTTGACTCTATTTTAATGAAATATATTATATTGTATTAAATCATATTATATATTCTATTATATTAAGTTAGATTATCTTTTTTTATAATATTATACAAAAAAAAAAACATCTAAATTGTATTATATTTGATTATTGTTAAATTATACTTAACAAATATATTAAAATGAAACATATAATATAAGATGAACACAAATATTAAATTGGATTTTATTGTGTTATATTAGATTAGATTTCTTGATAGCATATTTTATTTTAAATTATACCACTCAATTATTTTATATTAAATTAAATCCTATTATATAAAATGATATTATATGTCATATTATATTATATATTATGAATATTTGTTATTATTAAATTATTGTTGTTATTAATAATCTTATTATTCTATATATACATACATATTTATTTATATGTGTGTAAATGTGTGCCCAAGTGGTAGGTTTACTATTGGGCTTACCATTTTGTGCAAAACATTGCCGCAAACATAGCCTTCATGTCCCATTCTTGAAGCAGGTCAGGCCGGAAAACTCCAAAGTTCCACTCAGTCTGGTCTTCCCACCCAATCCGAACTATGCCCTGCATGATTTCCTAGGTACCATGATCAATGATCACTATACGAATATGCATCATATAATAGTATTATATTATATATATATATATTTATTTATTACCCATATATATATATATAAACTTTAAGCATCTTAGATTTGTGGCCTTACGAATTAAATCTTACCAGGGCTGAGAAACGCCATCCCCTGCTTGGATCCCCATTGCCGCAACGAAGCAGCCGACGAGACGCAAGTTCAAGAATTGTTTCCAACTGCCCCAATAACCTGAGGCTAGCCGCAATGGCAGAGATATATCAGATATGGCACGGGCAACTGCGGTTATTCCATGTTTTTTCCAAGATCTGCCCCGCTGGGACGTGTTTGAGGCATCATTTGGACCATGTGGTACCTTGTTAGGGCTGTATGTATCCAATAGCCACCCCTTTTTGGAGTCAATGAACGGAGACTTTCTCCAATGCCCACATGCCCCCTGCATCCCTTCAAAGTTTGCCACCGCAAGTCTAAGATTCTCAGATCAAAAAATCCAGTGCTCAAAAAATCAAGGTAGTAAGGTAGTAAGGTAGTTAGTAGTAAGGTAGTGGTAGTAGTAGTAGTAGTAGTAGTAATAGTAGTAGTAGTAGTACCAGTACGAGTAGTAGTACTAGTAGTAGTAGTAGAAGAAGTAGAAGTAGAAGTAGAAGTAGAAGTAGTGGTGGTGGTGGTGGTGGTGGTGGTGGTAGCAGTAGTGTTACTAGTAGTAGTACTAGTAGTACTAGTATTGTCAATAGTACTAGTATTGTCAATAGTACTAGTATTGTCAATAGTACTAGTATTGTCAATAGCACTAGTATTGTCAATTATTGTCATATATTGTTATTGTTTTTTCACATTGCATCATATGTATTCAATTTTATCCTCTGAACCAACAACAAGGCCCAGCAGCTTTGCTGTTCTCCATCGGGACAGCTTTCCACTGAACGCAGTGCAGCATAAATTGCCATGAAGCCCCAGAGAAGCGCCAGAATCAGAAACGAAAATCTCCAAGAGAAAAGCTGAGCACTGAATCCTCAAGGTGAGGTCGGCGGACAGGTGAATGATGGTGAATGTGACTGGCCCTTCAACCGTTGGAAAAAAAAAACATGGAACAAAAAAAACGGAGGAAAACCATGGGCCATCTCTCGCCGTGACGGTCGGTGACGGTATTTTTTTGTCCTCCAAACACGGGCGCCACCAGTTCTCCAAAGGTGGACATCAGCTGCAGTAAGGCGATGATGGTGAAGCGATCGCCTGCCTCCGGAAAGTAATCCTCGGATGTACATGGGCTAGAAAATTTCCCCAATTTATGGAGGTTTAAATGGGAGAATCATCTGTCACTGCTGGATGTTCATTTGCCACCCCTGATTACCGGAGGGCAGAGGCAATTAAGCCAGACATAACTAGGACATGCAGAATCCCAAGTTATAATTGCGAACATCTTGGAACCCAATTTCTTCCTCTGGCAACCAAATCAAACTTGGCAATGGACCACCAACATCCTGCCAAGGAAAAACCACGTTCGATTGGCTGTTCCGGGTTCCAGAGGCTTAACCTCTGAACTTTGAGGCTTTCCCCGGCATCAACATGAAACATAAACATTCAAAATTCCAAGCTAAGACCTGCCGGCTGCTCTGTTCCCACTTTTTTTTCAACATCAATATTTGCCCGATTTTCTGAAAAGTATACTTGAAATTTCATTTTTTGCCCCAACAAAAATGTCAGAACCCCACCTTCATTCCACACCACCAATCTGTCCCCACGACCTGAATATCAGCCAAAAAGCAAGGCCCTCTCGGAGAATAAACGCAGCTAGCAACTGGTCAACAGCGTTGGTGAATAAAACCCCTAACTTGCTTATCCCATGTGTAATTGGCTTAGGATCCCACACATTCCCACACGAACCACTTACATCCATTTGCGCTGCCACGAAACATGTTGCATTTCTAAAATTTTATACACCCAACCCCATCTAGAAACAGATTCAATTTGTTGAAGCCCAGGGCCCAGACTTGCACCAATTTACCCTACTAGTTAAATATCAATTACACACCCAGTAGCTAACGAATCCCATTAAATCCACTAAGATTCCATTTAATCTCATCAAATCCCAATCAATCTCATCAAACACCGACTAAAATCCCACAAAAAAAACGGATAGAAGCCACGGACCCGAATGCATTTTTTAAAAGCTCACGTAGAAGGAGGGTCCCTACAGAACAATGAAAAGCGAACAGGAGATGCTCGATCGCATCAAAAAAAACTCTTGCAGAACACTCTTGCTTGACATTCTTCTCGGACACTCGTGTGGGACACTCTTTTGTGACACTCTTGTGGCATACTCTTGTGGCGCACTCTTGTGAGACACTTTTAAGGGACACCCTTCTGAGACACTGTTGCCTGACACTCTTGCTCGACACTCTTGTGGCACACTCTGGTAAAAAACACTCTCTCAATACTCTGGAACACTCTTGTAAGACACTCTTGTTGGAAACCCCTTGCTTGACACACCTGGAGCACCTCGCAGTACTACTTTGTACTACAAAGCGTCCACGCAGTACCTCAGAGTACTACTTTATACTGCAAAACTTGCACAGAGTACTTCCCAGTACTACTTTGCACTACAAATCCTGCACGAGGCACTTCCCAGTACTACTTTGTACTACAAAGCTTGCACAAGGAACTCCCCAGTACTACTTTGTACTGCAAAGCTTGCACAAGGCACTTCCCAGCACTACTTTGTACTACAAAGCTTGCACAAGGCACTTCCCAGTACTACTCTTTACTACAAACCTTGCACAAGGAACTCCTCAGTACCACTTTGTACTACAAAGCTTGTTGTACTACAAAGCTTGCGCAAGGCACTTCCCAGTACTACTTTGTACTACAAAGCGTCCACGCAGTAGCTCACAGTGCTACTTTATACTGCAAATCTTGCACAGCGTATTTCCCAGTACTACTTTGTACTACAAATCCTGCACAAGGCGCTTCCCAGCACTACTTTGTACTACAAAGCTTGCACAAGGCACTTCCCAGTTCTACTCTTTACTACAAAGCTTGCACAAGGAACTCCTCAGTACCACTTTGTACTACAAAGCTTGTTGTACTACAAAGCCACTTCCCAGTACTACTTTGTACTACAAAGCGTCTACGCAGTACCTCACAGTACTACATTATACTTCAAATCTTGCACAGAGTACTTCCCAGTACTACTTTGTACTACAAACCTTGCACAAAGCACATTCCACTACCACTTTGTACTACAAAGCTTGCACAAGAAACTTCCCAGTACTACTTTGTACTACAAAGCTTGCACAAGGAACTCCCCGGTACTGTACTACTTTGTACTACAATGCTTGCACAAGGCACTTCCCAGTACTACTTTGTACTATAAAGCTTGCGCAAAGCACTTCCCGGTACTACACTGCACTTCACACCTCAAACTTCACACTTCACACCCCACACTCCACACTTCACACCTCACTTCAAACGTCAAAATTTTCAAACACCACACTGCACACTTCACACATCACACTCCACACTTTGCACTCCACACTTCAAGCTTCAAGCTTCACACTTCACACTCTCCACACTCTCCACTCCACACTTCACACTTCACACTTCACACTCCACACTCCACACTGCACACTTCACACTTCACACTCTCCACTGCACACTTCACACTCTCCACACTCTCCACACTCTCCACTCCACACTTCACACTTCACACAACACACTCCACACTCCACACACCACACTCCACACTCCACACACCACACTCCACACTCCACACTTCACACTCCACACTTCACACTCCACACTTCGCACTCCACACTCCACACTCCACACTCCACACTCCACACTCCACACTTCACACTCCACACTTCACACTCCACACTTCACACTTCACACTCCACACTTCACACTCCACACTCCACACTCTCCACTTCACACTCCACACTTCGCACTTCTCACATCACCTTTGCTTACTTTCCCCATAGACAGCGCGGCGAGGTAAACATCAGAGAGCCGCGAAGCAACTTTCGCTTGAGTGCCACAAAGTCCCACGCCTGCCACGCGAAATGTACTTTCACACAGCACAAAACATCACCTTTTCTCACTTTCCACATAGACAGCGGGACGACGCAATTAGAGAAAAAAACAAAACGACGAGCAAACAGTCCACCACCCCCAGACCCCCAAGAAAGAAAACAAGAACCCTTCGCTACGCATTCGGGAAAACATAACTGTCAAATTCCACAACAAATGTCCTTAAAATCACATTAAACCCCATTGAAATCACAATAACTTCAATTAAAATCACAAACACAAACTCCCGAAATCTATCCAATGCCCATGCTGGTTTTCTTGCAGCCTTTTATAGGTCGCCCAGCATCCCTGGCCATGGCAAAGATGACCGGCTCAATCGACTCGCCGAGGCCTTGAAGCAGTCGACCCAGCAGGAACCACTCGATGTGATCTGCGCAGGCGCAGCATAGACTGGCTGCGCTCCTCAGGTGACTTCGGAATGGGGACTTTCCATGGGGACTTAATGAACATCATGGTGATTTTATGGTGGCTTAATATGGTAATTAGGGTGACTTAATGGGGAAACGTAGAGACGGATATATGTATGAATGGTCGGGGACATAATTCAATAAAACTGACGATCTACGATATATCATGATATATCAAACATGGCGGGCTGCTGAGGAAATCCATGAACTACCACAAATGAAGGTTTCTAGATGGGAAAATCACGGACCTAATGGGGAATTGTCCAGCACGACAGCGATTACCAGAGGGTGATCATGTAGCAAGCGGACGTCGGGTAGCTACTCGACTAACATGCCATGGGAAGATTCAACTATGGCATACCCCATAGGATCCATGTATGCTATATATGGTAACATTTTCCATCAATGTACCCCAAATGTATCCAAATGTTAGCATATATACCATACATGGATCCTATGGGTACTACAGTGGAAAGCTATATCCTTCAATCATCGAATGAGCTCAGTTGGAATGCTGACCATGGCCACAGTCAAACCAAGCATTTTTCGGAGATCCCAACGCCAAGGATCAGCAACGACAAGCAGAACAAGATCACCTGAGTGGATCGGTGCCGTACACACATGCCGCATAGGCATGAGCTGAAGTACAGCTTGTACAGCTAATGTTTATTTATCTTTCTGTATCTGCATGTGTCCAACCAGTGAGGCATATCCTGTCAATCTGCGTTTGCGCTGTAAAAACTCAACAAAGAAGAAACATGTGAAACCCATACGTATCCCAGAATTGCTGTAGTCAAAGTAAAAATCTGCGATTGTCTCGTAAACAAAACCATTAAATCTTGAGCAACTGCTACATGCATCGCGTAGATTTCCCCCTGCTTTGCCATGACCGACATGTTGATCCTCCTGCTGGTTTTTATGGGATATCTACGCGTACATATGCGGTCCAACCCAAGAACCAGCCCCTCCCCTTACTGTAGCTATGGAACAATGATCGAATTAAACCGGCCATCTATGCCATTGCTATGTTAAATTGCCGGAAGGTATAGCCCAAATACATCCCATGATTATTATCATTCCAATGATTTCTATAATATACCAATTACTATACCAATTACTATACCAATTACATCTGTTAAAACACCCCATTCCAGCATGCTTGAACCAATTACAACGGTTTATCCCATTGTAGGGCCATTGTGCTACGTCCCATAAGAACATAATAATGTGATTATATAAACCATGTCAAGATGGTTGAACCCAAAAAAACAATCAGACGGCGTATATTATATATCCCATATTATGATTATTATGCACCATTAAGCCACCTTTTCAGGATGATAGTTAAGAGATGTCAAGAGGTAACCATAGTTAATCATAGTTACCCTCTGGTAAACTAACGGAACTATGGAAAATCACCATGTTTAATGGGTACATCCACTATACATGGTCATGTTCAATAGCTTTTCGTATGTTTACCAGAGGGTAACTCCCATTTCACAACCCATGCCATGGTTGACCATGGCTGCTAGCCACTGGTCTTCGCCCAATACGATCTGACAGGCTGGCGGTCAAGATCCCAGCAATAGCTTTCACCACCTAGCAACAACGGCAACGGGGACGGCGTAAGAAAGCGTAAAACCGTGAAAATTTGGGTCAAACTAAAGAAAACCTGAGAAAATCCACAGAAAACCAAAGGACATGGCGTAACACCCATAGCAGTAAATTATTGCTTAATGCTTTGCTTATGATGTTATATTGATGTTTATATAAGGGATATGTAGACGCATGTTGCCAATGCTCGTTGAAAATTATTGGATCCATCCTGTAATGCACATCAGCTGCCACCGTGCTGGAAGTGAACTCACCATGGGCATAACCATTCACGACCCCAACCGTACCACCAAGGACTCGCATACCTACGGTGGATGGTGGCGAAATCCTGCACCAGACAATAGGTGGTTTATTCCACTATTTATAGGGTTTCAACCATCCCAGGTGGTGCAGGATTTCTTCCATCCACAGTATGGCAGACTGTGAAAGAGATACAAGATGCTACAGGACGCAAAACTAGGTACTGACGCCCTCTCTCTGAGCCTCAGTAATTTGATCACTGTTACAAAGTCCAGAGGCACGAAACCTGCATGTTGAACCATGCCTGAATCAATGAGAACTTTTGAGACCTGAATATTGCGTTTGGTATTTACAGGAGGGCCAGCTTTCATTTTTCTCCAGTGGATTTCAAGTTTTCAAAAATTCTTTTGTGCCAAACAATCACCAGGCCAATCAATCGATTTCAGCAAGTCTAACAGCCCTGAACGGTAGCCGGAACTAAATGGACTCTGGCTCAAGGCTATTCATTGATTCACCTCTGTTTCTTGAATCTGCCACCCAAACAGCTGCTTTTCAATAAATGTCATTGCAGGAGCTGCATGACCAGCCCCAAAAATAAACTAGGCAGCATCACATCGCCATGAAAAGATATTATCGAAGACAATGAGCATCATAATTAAAGCATTATAAGTTTAACATTCATATCATTTTATCAAGCCTATGGCATATTGAATCATATTTGGCTGTTCGTAGTTTTTTTTTGCTTCACCACCGGCACCCGATCCCTGCCATCGATGAAAAAATTCGCCGTTCCGCCAGGTGACGAAATTCATTTGGATCGAGGCGCTCATAAGCCTGGAAAACTGGCGTTGCAACTGACCACAAATGGTGCCTTTCATGTGGGTAAAACAATGCCATAAACCATCCCCCAGTCATCACCATTTTTATAGGTGGTATAAACTTACCATTCCCAGTCATGGCTGGTTTATGACATTGTTTTACCCATATTAATTAACTTGTAACTGGTAAAGGGGCCATAACTGTACCAGGGGCGGAGGTTTTTCCAACTTCTGTAACATCTTCTTGGATATCTTAGATTGTAGGTTGTAGGCCTTACTTGTTGGGGGTACCCAGTATGATACCCTTGACCCTGACTGTTTTTGCTAGGCAACCCTTGCGGCGCAAGCAGATCGATGCCCATCTGTGGCAGGCTGGGAGTATACTGATCCTCGGCCAAAGGAGCTGGAGAATCTCTGGATTTCTGCAGGCCCTACGTCTGTTTCACCTCAAGAGCCTTCAAGGGGGTGGCAAGTTGCATCCCTACTGCCCAGCAGCTAAATGCCGTGATGTTTGTGCGAAAAACCCACGCAGCATGCCAGGAAACAATGACTTTGTCCGTAAATATGGCATAGGGTATAGACCAAAACCACTGGTCAATCATGTTAAATCCATGGTGAACTCTCATCATCTTTACCCATTTCATGTTACATCATTTTCCTGGAAAAACGACTGGTGCGACTGGAATCCCACGCCGATGTCATTGACATCCCAGCATCCGTGGTGAAGTAAGTGAAGGTGTAGATCAATCCCAGGTAAATCACCCAAGTCTCAGGACAGCCATCCTGTGGCGGGTGAACCCCACAGTGGGCTTACATGATGTGATCTACGTCTATCCCAACATGAAATGGAGGTTATGAACATACCCTCTGGTAAACGTTTACATAGCTATAGAAAATCACAATTTTTAATGGGTAAATCCACTATTTCTATGGCCACTTTCAATAGCTATTTTGACATACTGTAACCAGAGGGTATATCAACAAAAATCGGCCCAACCGCATCCCCCCGGCGCATGGATTGATCCTGCCCCCTTCGGCGCCTTCACACTTTCATGTTGCGGTGTTTTCTTTGGCAAACCAAAGAGGCAAAATGCAAAGGCCACCCTCACTTCGCAGCTGATTGCTGGATACATGTATTGGCCCAAAATGAAATGGTTACCCTCTGGTTATTTAACATAGCCATGGAAAATGGCCCATAGAAATAGATGGTTTACCTATTAATAGCATGGTGAATTTCCATGGCTATGTTAGTCAAAACCAAATGGTAAAATAGATGATCGATGAAGGATGAAGCCCTGGGTGATAAATCCCCAATTGGAGCTTAGACAAGCGGCTGATAGATCTGATAGTTGGCATGTCTGAATCTGGGTGATATAGCAGCCATGACTTGGTGGCTTTGGAAAGCGATAGAAACCTATAGCTAGACATCAACAATCATCCTCGTCGATCTGGGATCTCGCCCTTGTTTCCATCTACACCAAAAAATGAGAGAAACGATTGCTCTGACATTGAAATGCTGTTTTGTGAACGCTTGGGCCTTGCTGCAGGGGCCCGAAACACATGCACACATCATCTCGCCAAGGTCCATTTAAAGAATATCTTTGAAACTGATCATTCATGCAAACAAATGTATGAATGTATGAATGTATGCATGTATGCATGTATGCATGTATGCATGTATGCATGTATGCATGTACGCATGTATGCATGCATGTATGCATGTATGCATGTATGCATGTATGTATGTATGTATGAATGTATGAATGTATGCATGTATGCATGTATGCATGTATGCATGTATGCATGTATGCATGTATGCATGTATGCATATATGCATGTATGCATGTATGTATGCATG
>Ga0126342_10013070_pt1 | contig 14748 bp, 12 predicted proteins | sample Cyp1metagenome_FD_92528 | JGI IMG/M metagenome (GOLD analysis project Ga0126342, IMG submission 92528) | Coral microbial communities from Lord Howe Island, Old Settlement Bay, Australia - Cyphastrea 1 metagenome | ecosystem: Host-associated > Invertebrates > Cnidaria > Coral ... | reverse complement strand
CATAGACACGGCGACGTGTCTAGAAAACCAGAGACACTTTCGGCACGTTATCAAACAGCTTGGAATGTCACAAAGTGCCACGCCTGCCACGCAAAACGACATGACAACCTGCTTGGAAACCTTCGTTCAGAAGTTGGGAACCATTGCATAGAAAGGCTAGATGGTTGTTGTTTTTGAAGAAGCCGGTAGGGTATGATGGTATGAACATCCCAGCATGTAGTTGGGAATCCTTATCATTCCTTATCCAAACCCACTATGGGATCCAACTCTTGTCAATTGCTTAGGGATCTATGCTGTGCTGGGGATTTTTGAAGATTTTTGACGCCTTGAGGGGTCCGTTACCCGATTCCCAGTCATCTTGCTGCCCATGCGTTTCCTCTAAATGTGAAATGGCAACCAAGGACTAGCCCTGGTTGATGCATGAGGCGGAAATGAATAGAAATGACACCTGGGAAATCAATAAACCAATTGGGGGACTTGAGCCTGCGTTCAAATGAAAGGTCATTGTGTCCACATCTTCATCCAAAAAATGGCCATCATTCTTCGGCTCGGACGGCTCTTTTTCCATTAGAACCTTTCAAGACTGCTTAAATCAGAGAAGGGAACACAGCGAAACACGAAAAAAACCATAGGACCCTCGGGACCCCACATCATTAAGAATCAGTCAGTGACACAACAAAAATATACAAACTATATTGATCGTTATTTCCCTTAAACTTCTTCCTGAATTTTCTCCCCACTTCCCCATCCAATCATCCCAACATCTCCCCGTCCTTAGCCTCGGATCCAAAGGATCCGCTGCTGGTTTTCGGGGGGTGGGGAGATCTATCCATAGAAGGCACCGGCGTCACCTGGTCACGGCATGCCACGGTGGGTTGAACTTTTTCGACGGCCCATGGGAGGTGAAACGACGGCCCTGGGGGGCACGGGGGTATCTATATGTGGGACTCTCTCACACACACACATATATATATATAATAGTAATAAAAACATAGCAATAATATATATATATAATTATATATATATATCATACACATACGATTGATTTGGTTAAAATCGGATGAAGGAGAACAACATAACTTAACTAAACATTGGAAGTACTTTGAATGTGAGTACCTGATTCGGCCTGCTGGTTACCTGTGCCAGGTCGAAGATCATCTTGAGATATGTGCCATGATTGAAAGATGGTATATGCGGTATGGAAATACATCCCATCATGGGAATCCTGGGCCCCATGGGCACATGAATTCTTATTGATGGATGGATGACCAACCCCCAAATGAATGGCTATATCATCCAATGTCATCCAATATAAAGTAGTTGGTTGTATATTCCATTAATCCTCAACTATTTTCCCTTGTCTTCAAACTCTCCCTGGCCTCCGCACTGGTTCCAGGTGTATTTATGTGTGTGGTGACGCCATTGTTGTCGAGGGCCCCCTACACGTCTTCTAGCAATTTCGTATGCATTGGCACTGTTTGGTTGCGGTTATATCATTATACTCTATTTAAAAGTATAACCACAACCAAATCATGTTAAATATAATGATATAACCACAACATGTTTGGTTGTTGGTTCTCATGTTTTTCCCATTAAATCATATTAAATTCCTGCCAAAAATGGTGAAGTATGTGAAGTCCCACTCAGTGTCAACCATTGCACTCCCATGTCGGCAATAAAACCTCTCTACAATGTGGGTCTCCACAGTGATGTTTGTTGGTTTATCAGCCCCATGAATACTAGTTGTAAGTATCATCAACTATAGTGAAATCGGAGTTATTTGCACCAACTTAGCTCAAACAAATCAGCTATATTCACTTATATAAAACCAGGTTTCTCGGTTAAATCATGACTTTTCAGTGGTTACCCTGGGGTAAGCCAATATGATCCAATATGATCCAATATGTGGAAAATGGCCCATGTATTCATGATTTACCTATAGAAAATGGTTACTTTTTCCACATCAACGTTAGTTTAAATAAAGCCAAATCACTGGTTAATGCCCGCCCCTCTTTTCTACTTGGGTGTGCATCCCACGAATCAAGAATGTATTCTGGTTTGTCTAAAAAGCCACTAGATCCACACTAATTATCAACGGTACAAAGCTTCTGTCAACTAGTTTTGGCTTCATGGTCATATACATACAGACATACATACATATATATATATATACATTATATGTACACAAGGATATAAATGTGTATGTATATATATATATAAACAGAATTAACTATTTATTCTTTTGCGCTTCGTGGGGCCAACGGACCTCCATTCTCCTCCGTTCTCTTGTGTCTCGGCCTCGTGGAAGGACACTGAGTTGGGCAACGGGGGGCGCCGCAGCTCATCCCTTATTGGGGCTTGCGCGGCCTGGGAGCTGCGCGAGCTGTTCAACCGTTATAGTACAACCAGTCGATAGCTAAGTTGGTGAACATACCATCTGGTTATTTAACATAGCCATGGAAAATCCCTTTTAAATGGAGGTTTTAATGGGAAAATCATCTATAAATGGGCCATTTTCCATGGCTATGTTAAATAACCAGAGGGTAACTCTAATAGCTAGGACTTATGTTAGATAGATCTATAGTTAGTGTTTTTTTTGAATCAGCTTATAACTGGGGGGGGCACCACCTTGTAGTGACTATGAGTAGTATTTATGGCTATATATACATGGCTATCTCATTATCATATGAGATCATTATGACGTTATGGGTGGCTATTATTATGATACTATTTATGGCTATCTAATGAGATAAAATGACTACAATGATATGGCGATATAATGACTAACGGGGAAATAATGATGATCATATATCTATGGATGGGATATAATGACTATAACCATTGACTATGTGGATAGGTTGTCACATACTTAGTATTACTTATGTCTTATAGCTATAGTTATTATCAGTTATTTATCAATAGTTCAATATAGCTGATAGTTATCAATAGTTATCAATGGTTGAGTCAGCTTCTGAGTTATCAATAGTTGATAGTTGTCATGTTGATCATATTTTTCTTTGATAGGTTATTATGTAGTTCATAGTTATCAATAAGTTTGTCGTCAGTGTATCTGGGTAAATTATAGTGATTCACTAACCTGAAATAAGGCTATCTTGGGGATGATTCCCTTTACAAACCATGATTATAGTAAGGTCGCTGGGAGGTCGTTATAATTGACTCGGATTGTATTCTTGATAGGAAGAACATACTATATAACTATTCCATGGTTGGGAAACTCTAAGTAGCTCCGAATAGCTCCCCATTGAATAGGGAAATTATAGGGAATATAAACACCCCTAGCTCCGAATCGCTCCCTCCTAACCCAAGACCTGACGACATCAAACGTGGCTGGAAAATCCGTGAACTCAATGGAGGTTACTGAGATAACCATCGATCTAAACGGATGATTTTCCAGCACGCCATGTTTGATTACCGGAAGGTATCTCATTAAACAATTGAGTTGGTAGAGTCGATGCAGGTAAAGCAAGTGGATATTCATGATCATTCTTGACATCTGGTTTTTTTGGTCACTTCACAGGGTTGGGGACAACTCTGAAATACGACCAGAACAAACTGGTTGTTTCATAATAAGTCCCCTGTACTAGCAACGTGCTAGTAAAGTCGCTGTCATTTTCGTAGGTATTTGATATGGAGTGATCCATCTTCGAGTAGAATCCAACAATAATTCATCAATCGGGGTAAATTATAATATTTCTCTAACCTGAATAGTTCGGCCATTTGGGGATGATTCCCCTCAAATAAACCATGATTATAGTAAGGTCGCAGTGAGGTCGTTATAGTGGGGGCCCACGAAATCAAAGGGCGACCCTCAAAGACAGAAGATCCTGGCAAAGAACTCCATCAAGTTGCGCAAAGATATCCTGGGATTTAAAAAAAAAAAACGGATTCGAAAAATGGCCATGTCATCAGTGACCCATCGCAACAATGTGAGGCCCCCGTTCGATAGCGTTCAGTTGGTGAACATAACTCCAATGTCACTATGGTTTATGGTACTTATAACGAACTAGTTACTGGGGCTTTTGTTAACTTTGTTAACCAACAAACATAACTGGGGGGCCTCACATTGAAACAATGATCCAACATTGTTCAGAACAGGATGCTCTAACATTTGGCAGGGATTCCAAAGATGCATCGCACTGGATGTACGATGTTGCTCTAGGGTCCTGTTTGATCTTCCTAGCGATGGGTCAAAACAAGGAATGAATGTGCATCTGAACAAGGCAAGAGTACTGACATGTAACTTGTCATCTTTCTGAACGACTCATCCATGCATGCGTATCTACATGCATCTACCCCAAAACCACCCAACAAAAAGAACAGAAACAGCGTACATAAGATGACATACATCCACTATCCACCAAAATAGTGACAAAATAGACCCAAAAAATAGTTGAGAGCATTCCTGTGGCGAAAAATGATCAGAAACGAAAGAAACAAGGGGCAGGCATTGCATCAAAACTAATGCGCGATCTATGGCCCCAACATCTACACACCTATGGCGTATATATATATATATATATATATACATACCTGAACCTAAAACTTAATCCCCAGGTAAGTTCAGTCTGCGAACTGGAAAATCACCATGTTTAATGGCTAAATCATCAAACTAAACGGGCCATCCATCGCAAACCATTGGTAAAAACAGAGGCTATACAAATGTATTATATATATATATATATTATTGTATTTACATGCGCATGTATAATTATGTATATGTTTAGTTGTTTATTGTTGAACTATCTAGACTATATTTATATTAAAAATATTCGTATAATATAGTATATATATATATATTTGTATATGTAACGTTAAAAAATATAATGACTTATAATATAAAAAATAAAATCTAATTAATATAATATAAAAAAGCAATATATATATATATATAACATAAATAAATACAATATATATAATAACAATTTAACATACCATAATATCAAACTTATACTTAAACACATGTAATATGTTTGTATTTAAAAAAAAAAAAACATAGTATGTTTTAGCATGTGTTCTTTTTTAATGTCACGTCATAACATCTTAAATTGAATAATACTATTATGTTATATAATATGATATTCTTCTACATATTATATTAAACAACATTATGTTTGAATATATTGCACTATATTATGTTATATGCTGTTATATTGAATAATAACATATGTATATGTACGTATGTTTATATAGATTAGATTATATATGTGGGTGTTCAAGGATCAAGAAGTGTACAGCCATGTAACGTACAGCCCAACCCCCAGGTTTGGTGCCCCAACCATCAGCCGGTTTTTTTCACCCGGCACACTGCCCGCACTCTGTCGGCACGCCTTATAAGTGGAGGTTTTAATGGAAAAACGTGGAAGAAAATCATGGAAAATCCAACAGAAATGGAGATTCAGAGCTGGGAAAATCATCCAAATGAAGATGTGCAAACCGTGCAGCTGATTGCTGAAGGGTAGATCTGGCAAAATAGGCGAGTTTGATGGTTTCATCAAGAAAAAGAATTCTAAGATTAAGACCCTAACCCTGGAAATGACTCCAACTCTCCAACGAATGTATTTCAAAATCAAATCTGAAAACAAAACAACATCAAATCCCCCAAATGCCCACAAATCACCAACAAAACAAAGTGTCAAAAACTTTGTTTCAATCATTTTGACCAACCAAAAATCCCTGATGTTCTCTTCAGGCCTTGAACGCCCTGCTCAAGGCCTCTGGTTCGATCTCATCCTGCACGCCTAGAGACAAGCTGAGAATTGCTGGTGTATTCAGAGATTTCCTGTCTTATTCCCCGGGGGAAAAAGGAACATGATTCTACTGTAAATGATCAGCAAATCAAACCAATCAATCCACACCGTTTTTTTTTCTGGGCAACCCGGTGATAGAATCGCTGCAAGCTCCATGTTTTTTTGGGTGACATCGACCCAGAGTCCTCGCCCTTTCTCAGGGGTTCTTACAAACTTTTGGATTTCAATATCAAGATACCCATATGCTCCATGTTTAGAATGTTTACCAACATTTACCACCAAAATGACCCAGTTTTGTAGGTATATATTCCATACATGGAGCATCTGGGATATATCAAGTGAGTCCAAGGCAACAAGATCGAAAATTGTCAATTCGCCTCTAGATTCAATGCAGCTAGAAACCAGAAGGGTGATGGCTTGATGGCGCGATGGATTTGTGACCGAAGCCCTTCTTTTTACTGTCGTTGTAACACCGCCAGATCCTCACTGACCAGGCCACTTTTTCTGACTCATCGAGCCCAGGTCATCCCAGGTCTATAGGTCTGGGGCCTTTTTCTGGGCTCCCGTGCGCACGGCGTGTCAACCGACCCTTGAGGTGAATTGACAACTACCGCGACACGCGCCACGCGCGACCCTCTGGAGCCACAGCAGCGGTGTCACGGTGTCACGGTGAAGCACGTGGGAGGTGCCATGGATTTCAATGATGCGATGGATTTCACAGATTTATGAACTATAGTTTAACATGTTTTAACATGTTTTAAGATGGATAAGCCAATATGTTTAATTATAATGAACATTAATGAACTATTTCATAATAAATAATCTATGTAAATCTGAAAATCTAGATATTTGTATATATATAATGCATCCAATGTGGTAACCCCATGTAACCCAATGTCAAAACATGTCAAAACATGTCAAAAGCCTCGCAAATCCTTCTGGTGAAGCCCAAAACAGCTGGGATAGAAATGGATGTTGAATCTCCAGAAATATGTTGCTCATAGGTTTGACCTCCATATGAAATACCCTCTGGTAAACATACAAAAAGCTATGAATACTGGATTTTCCCATAAAAAATGGTGACTTTCCATAGTTTCTTGTATATTTACCAGAGGGTAGATGCAATACTAAACCAGGATTTCGGTCGGGGAGGATTGGCCAGCTAGAACCATTCGAAATGCGAAAAACACATGTCGCGTAGCTATGAAAAGACATGGGGCGCTAGCGAAGATTTTTTGAGCAAGTCCCCTAGCTATGCTACGAGTATCTACACAACTTGTGCTTAAACGCACTAGTTGCGATTCTAGACAGGTCATATCCAGAAAAAATGCTGCGACACCCTTGAAACTGGGTGATTCTGAAAATTGGCCACACAAAACCAGTGGTTCCCCAATACAAAAACTACTACGGTGGATGGTTGAGAAATCCTGCACCAGTTAATAGGTGGTTTATCCCGTTATTTATAGGGTTTCAACCATCATTTTGGTCAGGATTTCTTTCATCCACAGTATTACAGCTGGTTGGTGGTATATCATACCTACCCCTCTGAAAAATACAAAAAATAGTCAATGGGAAGGATTATCCCATATATCATGGAAAATAAAAAATGTTCCAAACCACCAACCAGTAGGTATATGATGATATATGTGGTTGAAACCCTATAGATAGTGGATAAACCATGATAAACCTATTAACTGGTGCAGGATTTCTCAACCATCCACAGTATTACAGTATGTTTTATTACGTTTTGATGATTTTGGGGCCCCCAGGGTTTTTGTTTAACACCCAGGTCTCGACATGAAAGCTCCGTCACCTCACCCATTCCGAGGCCATCGTAGAAACTTCTACATAGGGCGTCCCTAAATAAGGCAAGAGAAACCGATTTCCCTAGAGGTCCTAGAGGTTCATAGTTCTGTTTGAATTGAGATGGACCCCAATGATTAATAATTTATAATGCTGCTGCTAGCCTTCTTCCCTCGTTACAGCGGCCAAGCTAGGTTCCATGGCAAACCATTTTGCAGACAAAAACCTGACCCCATCTGACCCCTTTGATTGGTGGCTGATCAACTGAGCAGTGTTCAAAACCAGAAATGTCGTCCCTATATACCAGTTGGTGGGTATGATTTCCCTTAATGGATTGGTACTAATCTCCAGTGTTTTTGGGGACTATAGCCCCTTATAATCATAAAACCAACCATCATTTCTCAGTTTTTATCCTTTCATATCATCGTTGTTTTCGTCTTATATCATATCATTTTAATTCTATCACCCCACGGTTTGATGGACACATCCCCATTAAACAACGAAGAAACCTCAACCAACACGGGGTGGGAAGACTGCTCAACTTTCCCTGGCCGCATCACCTGCTGCCTTAATGCCATCTATGCCATGAACGCCGTGGATCGTTGGGGATGCATCGGGAGCCGAAAAAAAATTGGACATGGGATCCCATTTATCTGGGTAAATTATAATATTTCACTCACCTCAATTAAATAAGGCCACAAAAGGGGATGATTTCCCGAATCCTAACCATGATTCCAGGGTTCGGTCGCAGTGAGGTCGTGATGAAATTTACCCAGATCCCATTTATGATCCCATCTATGAGCCAGATGGGATCATGATCCCAACTATTGGGGAAAATAACCGCCATGTTCCAAACCCAGATTTATGACCCCATCTATGATAGAAACCCAAGATTCAATCCCGTACCTTTTGAACACTGGCCTTTTGGCAAACCATTCTGGTTGGTGGTTGACCTACCCCTCCGAAATGTGAAAGTCAGTCAATGGGAAGGATGACAACCCATATATGAAATGGAAAATAATCCAGCCATGTTCCAAACCATCAACCAGCATTACCCTCTGGTAATTTAGCAGTTTGCTATGGAAAATCACCATTTTTAATGGGAAAATCCACTATCAATGGCCATTTTCAATAGCAAACTGTTAGTTTACCAGAGGGTAAAATGAACTCAGCAGATATTGACCGGGGCCGACCGCCTTCGAGCCCAGTGGGCCAGAGGTAGGCGCGGCACAACATGGCACAATCCTCACCAAAAATATGTGTCTTGTTCCGCACCACCAAGAAAGCTGGATTTTTTGATGTGTCAAATTGTGTCAAATATCTGTGATTCTGCAGTCGAATCGCGACATCCTATGTGTTTTTTTGGCATATCAATCATTTTGTGCCATCACATGTTTGGAGAAGGGGCAAAAAATCAGAATGAACGATACCACCAAGCAGTATTCAGGAGAAGAATGCAGAAAAATCAGAAACCATCATCATCCATCATCCCATTTTCAAAGAACTCCATTCCGTCAATGGATTGGTTTTCTTGGGAAAATCTTAACCGGAAACCATAGATTTTCCCATGAAGATTATGGGGCTTTCCGGTTAAAATTTTCCCTAAAACCAATCCATTGATTTTGTCAATTGCCATTTCAGGAACCTAAATCGGAGGTACCTACCATATGTAAGGCCTATATAAGGCCTATAGTACCACCTCCATTTTAGGATCCTGGAATTCCCATTGATTTTGTCTTAAGAAGTTTTCGATTTCGAAGCACCAAACTAACCAAGCACTGACCCTCCCGGACATCCCGGGACACCTTTGGAGCCCTTGGAGTCGGTGGCTTCACCTCCCACGTTGACAATCGTAGGATATCATGAGATCATAGGTATATATGGTTATTATATGGTTAATGATGGTTAATAATGACTTGTTGGTGGTTGACCTACCCCTCTGAAAAATATGAGTTCGTCAGCTGGGATGATTATTCCCAATATATGGGGAAAAATGTTCCAAGCCACCAATCAGTAGGTATATGATGGTATATTATATGTCCCTTACATAGGCCTTCTATAGGTCCTTAAAAAATGGTAGGTACCTGATAAATCGGTTCCTGTTGCATGGCCATTGATGATATCATAGGTATATGTAAACTAACCTATGATTCATGTTTTCTGTAGGGGATCCACGTGAAATATAGATGTGGAAAACCGATATGGGAAACCCCATTCCAAAAATGTTTTCTACATTCATAGTCGGTCTGGACGATATTGGAAGACTATCTATCTATGTTAGTTTTTAGGAGGCTACCCTCTGCTTATTTAACAGAGCTATGGTAAATGCCCCCTTTTTATAGATGATTTACCATGGTTTACCGTTTGAAAATGGTGGTTTTCCGGTCTGTAGCTACTTTAAATAACCATAGGGTATTGAACATACTAACATATTTATATGACTGTATATACGTATAGATGTGTATATATATGTGTGTGTCGGTTTGTATGTGCTAGGGTCAAAACCCAGTATATGTATGATTGCAATGATCCTCCATCCCATAATCTGACTCACTTTATTGCTTAGATGATTTGTGTATATAAATCCCTACCAATGGATTGATAACCATCCCCTTGCAATATGGATATACAATCCAACTAACTTGATCATGGCACATATGTGCGAGATGGGATACTGCGATAATGATGGATAATGGGTATGCCTCAAGTATAATCATTTGAAGAATAGGGAAGCTGATAGATAACCAACGGATCTAGGTGCACCGAAGACATCCGACATCAAACATGAGGGAATTTGGTGATTAACCACGTAAAAATGGAGGTTTCCTGAAATAGGGGTACCCAAAATCACCCATTTCTAATTTGGATTTTCCAAACCATCCATGTGGGCGTACCACCATTTATGTAAACCCCCAAATGGAGATTGATGTCAGATTTATATATCTGGTTTGTGATGGTTTGTGGTTTCACAAAATTAGAGGTCATGGTACCATTTCTACGGCTAAACAAGTGAAGAATGTTTGAGACCACAAGCCAGTTGCGATGAATTGTTGAAATATATTTGAGCTACTACTGTTGTGGTTATTGGTATAATCGCACCATATGCCATATAGTATATATATACCACATACCATATCACATCATATCATTATACTACCGTCAATGTTGATATTAGTTACCCAGTGGTTTCAAACATGGGCTGGGGATGCCTGAGCTGCCCATTTAGGTGGTTCAAGTCTGTGTGATGTCAATCAGTCATGGAAACAACTGTTGCTGCTGTGGCCATCACATTGATGAATCGTTACAATATTTGCAATTGTTTCGTCACGTTATTCTCGCATATTCTGTAGACGGCCTCAGGCCCACTTCACTAGACATGATAGCCAGGAGACCGCCCCACAAAATCACGGCCACAGCCTCTTCCTTCTTTTGGACCTAGCAGGGTCCCCAACGATTGTCAAACAAATCCGTGGAAAACATGTGGAACATATTATTAAATTCCGCCAGAAACCTCATCAATCATATCCAACCATGGCGAGAAAAATGTGTTGCTGTGATTTGCCTCTTGAAATTCCTCGAAATACAAAGAAGTTCCCCTGATGAACATGCATTTGAACAAGGAGATGTATAGTACCACTATATATATAATTCTATGTAATTACTTATATATATATGCCACATAGTAATAAATTTTTGGGGCGCTCAGAAGGTCACCATGAGATTTGCTTGAGCGGCCAAGGGTGTTGCGATCCCCGTTCGTATTGCAGTTGATCCTCCGAAGCTGGATGTTTGATGAATTTTGGAAGGATTTTCCAGAGGCTGGCCCTAAACAAATCTGATTTGGGGGAAGCCATGGGAAGCCATTCTCAATCACAACATGCCCTGCAACTCCGCAATCGAAACCACAATTCTTCCAATAATGGGCTTCCACCGATCACCATAAGCTTGGGCTCTTCCAACTGAAAGTGGGACCCGAGGTCCATGCCAGCTCCAGTTTTTTCGCGGTTCAAAGTTGACAGTGCCCAATGAACAACGCCGCAGAAGCATGGTCGAGCTGAGCCAAGCAAAATGCGGGAACTGGTGCTAAACGGAGGGAATGGATGGGTTGCTGGGGGTTGCTGGGATGATTATTACTAGTGATGAAATGGATCATTCCCGAAAATTCCCTGCTAAGCATCAGCAAGCAAATGTGTGGTTCCCCCCTTTATTACAACTTGCTTGGCCACATCCCCTCAGCTGGACGGTTTCGACTACCATTTCTTTGGCTTGCTTCTGAAGATACCTCAGGACACAAAGGTGAAAAACTGCGATGGTCAAATTCACAGAATTGCTTGGCAAACGAACATAGTACGGAAAATCAACGTTTGTGGATCATTTGCTCGGGGTTTTCCATGGATTTTCCATATCTATGGTGGTTTAGCTAGAGATTTTCCATGGATTTCCATGTCTATGATGGTAGACCCCAGCCGCACAACCTTGCGGCCAGGCTTCATGGGCTGTATAACTGGGAACCGCAGATATAATACGGTATGCCTCATATGTATATATATAAATATAAAAATGCAAATAAAATCAAATAAATAAACACATATACATATATATATATAACGTGTTTATGTATATAATATACATTGTATATATATATATACAATGTATATGTGCATATGTATATGTATGTATATATATGTATATTGTCTGCATATTCAATTTTCTGGAATAGTCTATGCTGCGTCTTGTTTCAGGATGTCACACAATTTATGGAGCCTGGTGACGCCTTTCACCACCTCACGGCACGGGGTTCATGGGGTTCATGTCATGCCAGCCCGAGGAAACAATGGTGGTTAATGGTAATTAATGGTGATTAATGGTAGTTAATGATGGTTAAAAACGGTGATTCATGGTGATTAATGATGATTTCACTTACCCTCCGGTAAACAAACAAAAAGCTATTAAAAATGGCCATTTAATTCGTTGATTTACCCATTAAACATGGTGATTTTCCATAGTTATGTGGCAGTTTACCGGAGAGTATATCATAAAAATCTCAAAGTGCCAAAAAAATCCTGACGTACATGGCCGATGGTCAATATATGTCAAGTGTTTTTTGTAATTTCCATGGCCTATAATAATTTTGGCTGTACCTCATGTCACAAGTTCAAAAAGTGTGTGATACCTGTGGGATCCCTGGGTCAATTGAGGAAAAATCCACGATACAGAAACAAACATCAGTTTGAAAATCACCATCTTTGATGGGTAAATCAACTATAAATGGTCCATGTCAATTGCTTTTTGTTTGTTTACCAGAGGGTATATGTTGTTTCCTCGTTGTCTCCCCCAGTTTGAAATGTCATGCTGTCTAGCGACGCTCGTAGACTAGAAGATATTCTGGGAGCACTTGACAAGGATCCTCAGGTGTTCTGCCGCTGCTCTGGCTGGTTGATTTTGCTGCCTGATTTCACCCCATGGCCATCATTGCTGGAAGGTGTTGAACCGGTGATCTTCCAAACAGTAGATGTTTGGGGATGGTTCATCATTGGGACAAGACATTGAAAAGGCTTCCAACTTTCCAACCCAGACTTTCCTTACTACTTGACTTCCAGCACCATCCAAGTCCTTTGAGGATCATGTCACTTAGTAACCGGGAACTGTAGCCTGCTCATCATGCGTAGTAAAATCCTCGCGGGCTCCTTTCATCAATCCTGGTAGGCTCCCCTCGATCTTGCCAGTTTGTCTAGAGATTCTGCGGCAATCCATCTAGAAATGCTACAAAATTGGCAATTCTGTTTGATCCCCCTGCCAGAATTCTGTTCACTACGAAGTTGGCCACGTTCTTGTTGAGTTCTTTTCTCAACAATTACCCCTGGTTATTTAACAGTTTGCGATGGAAGCCATGGCCCATTTTTAGATGATAAACATGATTTGACTCAAAAAAAATACATTTGATTTTCCACATAGTAACCCATTCAATCAGCCAAGGGTAGCTACAGCACAGGATCGGCAAAGACGAACTCTCGGTAGCTGTGGCAAGTCGATTCCAAATCAACTACTACCTCAGCCGCGCAGTCAGCGACAAAATGGATTTACACATAGCAACACCAACTCATAATTAGATAGAAAAATGATGCTAAATGAGGTACAGTAACATCATCCAACTACCATTCAGGTCATTCAGGAAACACTTTCTTTTAATTTCTTTTATTTTTTGGAGATTTATATAAAGTATAATATATATATAGTATTATGCGGTTATCATTGGATTGGCTTCATATAAAATGTTGCACGATCTAGATTTACCATCACTTCTTGATTTTTTTTTTGTAAGAGCTTCCTGACTTTTGCCGCATCCGGTAAGTCCAACGAAGTGTGCCACAACGATGACACAATTGAGATGAATCTCCTGGTTAAATTTGAAGCAACATCCTATTCTGTTCCAGCACGGCATCTACGGCAACAAAAACAAGGAAATCACCAAGAAGGAGAGAAAAAGAACACTCATACAAAAAAGAACAATATATAATAAGTAAGAAAAGACATTGACATGTCATTACCCATGTCTGAAACTCCAAATTCAAAACTCGTCTCGATACATAATTATGCCAAATCCAAAATTGATCACAAAAAAAAAACAAAATGTTGTTGGAGCTACTGAGTCAGCTTGCGCCGCCTCAAGCATGTCCTTCACCCTTTGTCTTCGCTCCCCGTGGCGGAGGCGCAAAGGCTTTCCCAGCAGCGCACGGCACAGCAGCAGCGTGCAGGGCGTGAGATTTTCACCAGGCGAAGGGTCACTGTACTCGTCGGCTTTGGACGAGCATTCCTAGTGCTGGTGATGCTGGTGGTTTTGAATGATATGACATATATACCTAATTATACATTTATATATATATATATTTATATTACATATAATTATACAATCAAATGTATATAATTTTGAATAATATATATATATATAATCCTGGAGATTCCATTGTAGCACTTTTTTCTGGCAAACCCCTGGTTGGATACACTTTCTGCCATCCCTGAGCGTTTTTTGAGGGTCTGCGCACTTTTTGGGGGGTTCAATGGATATGAGCACTTTTTGGGGTTCAAACCCATTTTACACCTTCGTATCTATTAAAACTCTTGGAGAAATCCACAAAGTTACAGTAGCCCATACTCAAGCTGGTGGAAGCCAATCCTG
>Ga0126342_10013069_pt1 | contig 14748 bp, 12 predicted proteins | sample Cyp1metagenome_FD_92528 | JGI IMG/M metagenome (GOLD analysis project Ga0126342, IMG submission 92528) | Coral microbial communities from Lord Howe Island, Old Settlement Bay, Australia - Cyphastrea 1 metagenome | ecosystem: Host-associated > Invertebrates > Cnidaria > Coral ... | reverse complement strand
CTGACAAACTAACTAGTCGCTGTGTGACAAGCTATCTGTCCGCATTGGTGACAAGCAAAAAAGACCCTTGTGCAACAAGTCGCTTTATTACAAGCTGCAGGTGCGTTGTCAGCAAGCCAAGGACGCGTTATGTGACCAACCGTGACAAGCTATGGGATGACTGAGGCACAAACAGAATCACTGTGTGACAAATTATGCAGCTACTTTCTCACAAACTAACTGGTCGTTGTGTGACAAGCTATCCGTGCGCATTTGCGAGGACCAACCAAGGGACGACTGCGTGACAAGCTATGGGATGACTGAGGCACAAACAGAAGATTGCTTGAGAAAGTGAACGCTGCTTCCTCAGTTTCCAGTTGTCCATTTGCCAGTGGTACATGGCATGCCCTTGCAAAAGGTTACCTAAAATAGCTCTTGGCCCGTTTTTTTTTCCAGACCTGAGGTCTTTCCTCATAGCCGCATGAGAAAAGATGGCAAAAAGCAAGTTTTTTATCGAATAATGTACGCTTGGCAAATCGACAAGCTGTGTCAATTTCTCAACTGCCAAGGCACACTTTCTGGTAGTGACCGAAGCCCAACATCTGCACACGCCCGATAAGGTCCACGTCTTGAGCACCCATGGGAAATGCATCCTCCCAGTCCATGGTTCGCCGTACAGCAGCAAACGATTCTAAGAATCTATGAGAAATTATGGGAAGCTTCACATTCCGGTGATAGACAACTTCTGGATGCACTAATTGTGAAACTGTGGAAATCATTTGGTTGTAAGACTTTGCCCCATGTATCGATGGCAAGAAACAAGAATTGGATGAATGATTGCTGCTGTGTCCTCAGCTATGGGCAAATTTCCGATTGTTGCGTTTGGCCAAATGCCTCATAGCCGCCTCAACATGGAAAGCAGCGACCGGATGTCCGGAAATACTTCAGCGCCAAGGACCTGGCCTCGAAGTATTCCCTCTTCTCTTCGAATTTGGTCTGGCACAAGAAATCAATAGCTGTAACAAAAACAAAAGAAAAGAATCACACAGAAGCTGCAATCTCTTTCAGCCACACACAAGCCTTGTACGGCATCTTCTCAGCTTCTGTGAGCTTCCTCCACTTTTCGCCGGAAAGTTTGTTCACCACTTTTGGATTCCTGCTGCCAGATTGGACATAGCACATCGAGGACTAGTTTTGCACAAGGTGTACAGTAGATACAACAAATCTGCTCAGAATCTGTCCTCTCTGGCCTTGCCGTTCTTGCTCATGAAAGCAGCCATGCAACCAGCACCGGCGAGCAAAGTCTCATGCACCAGCTCATCATCTTTGATCCAAAAGCAGCACCAGACGAACTCAAGTCAAGGTTAGGAAAGACAGTTGTTCAAGGTTAAGCTATAACCTGTTCGAGGTTAAGTAATGAGTTGTTCGGGGTTAGGCAAGTCTTCAGAGGAGGAGGATGAGGATGAGGATGAGGATGAGGATGATGATGATGATGATGATGAGGATGAGGATGATGATAAGGATGATGGGCTGATGACCGTCCACTATCCTCATAGGGGTTGCTATACCCCAGTGTAAGGAATCCCATTCACAATGGTAGTGAACCTACCCCACATGCCATGGTTTGACCGAATGATGAGACGGTGATTCAAAATGGATTCCGCAGCTCCGGAAGCACTGAAACTCTTACTGAACAGTGCCAAACACTTTTTATTTTATCTGTGTATAAGTAACTACATATCTTTAAATATCTTTATAATAATAATAATAATAATAATATATATATATATATATATCATCTATAAATATCTGGGTTTGTCTGAAGATAGGTCATAATTGCTAATTGGAAGTATACTCTATTCCATTTTGAGACCCACTTCAACATTGTCCCACGCCAATCCCAACTCTGGCCTCATCCACGGTGGTGCACAACATGCCGACAGCCACATAGTCGCTGGAGGGCGGAACTGGTGCCCAAATATACCTCAGGGCGCTTCAAATTTGAGCATCGCCTTGGTCAAATTCAGCCCTCACGAACATCCACCAGAGTGTAGACCCAAAATGGTGTGTATACCCTCCATTTAAACAACGAAAATGACGATTCCCATTTGGGATAAATGGATATAAGTGGATATAAATGGATATAAATGGATATAAATGGTGGATTTAGGGTTTGCCTGGGACAAACATCGACCAACTCCGCAGGGAAAAAAGCTGCAGGAAAGGCGACAGCCAAGGCACAAGGCGTTCGATTTATCCTTTGATCGCCTGAAGTGTCAAACATATCCAGGGGAATGGGGAAAATTGAAGCAATGGGATAGTATCTATGCTATCTACACTATCTATGCTATCTATGCTATCCTATCCTCTCCATTGAACTGTTTGAGTTACTTGGTTTTGCGGGAAAGAAAGCTCCAGGTTTTACCCTGGGTAGAAACCAAGCTGAGCTATGGGCCAAATCTGCCGGAAGCGGATCGGATGCGGGAAAAAGGTGCCCAAAAAGCGCTTCAGCTCATCCTGGCAAACAGCAAAAGCTCATTGGGTGCTTCTGAAGCCAGTCTTTTTTGCCAGAAATCTCCAAGGATTACCTATTGTTATCTCTGGTTATTTAACAATTAAATGATTACCCTCTGGTTATGACTAACATAGCAATGGTATAGATGGCCCATTGAAATACTGTAGATGGTTTACCTATTAAAGATGGTGATGTTCCATGGCGGTGTTAAATAACCAGATGGTAATGATTATATTCTAAGCTAAAAAAGGTAAGATCGATCAGGTCAACACCCTCAAATGGCATCTTCTCATCTACCCCGCCAATCAAAGATTGCAAATGGGCAAGCCACCATTTGTAGATTATTGTCCCACTGAAACTCCATTCATGATCATATAGTTCGGCATATTTCCCAGCCATGTTTAATTGTTTCCATTTTGTGGCATGATGTTCCCACTATATCCAAATGGGCAGTGTTCAAGAACCCTTCCTGATTCCAGTGGTTGATCAATAGGAAATCCCCAGCTGGATCATGATACTCCCCAATATATCGAATCATCGAATCAACAAAAAAAACGGATTTAGAACACCATATCATATCCAATTAATTAATTCTCAGCACTAAAAATATTTAACACCACTGCCATGTCACAGATATGTTTTTCATGACACCGAGTTGGCTCCCCGAAACCAGGTCGTCTGTTACACCCTCTGCACCCGTGGATGCTTGGCAAAGAAGCCACTGTGTTGCTCATCGGTGACCTGCACGGCCGGATGGCATTGGTTTTGGGTGTGTTTTTCGGATGTCAAGATATGTCGAGATATCCCAGTTCTGACAACCCCAGAAAGATACGCTGTACCTCAAACAAGCCACATCTTTCTTGCTTGAATCGGGTCAGCTAGGCAGCTAGTCCCTTCTTTTGGACACGAATGACACTTTCTGGCTCGTGAGCCCAAGAGGAACTTGTGGAATTTGGGATGACTACAATTCTGCTCACTCTCACTTTAAATGTGGTTAATCAAAAAGTAATCCAAGAAATCAAACTTGGCACCACCTCAACCAGATGTGTTGAAGGCTTTGCCGTAGATACCTTGGCTGTCAAAGATGCGCTAGGTCCCATAAGTAAGCCATTTGGCAAGTTTCTGGACCGATTTATGAGGCCATTCTTGGATTGTAGGCTTTATTTTTGTTCAAAGAATGCTTTAGATTATAGGCTGCTATGGGTATTACTATTGTGATCATGAAAATATGTTATTCCCATGTCTGTTATAGATATATTAGCTTTGGAATTTCTGGGACCCTGGGAGATATTCAGTCCTGGATCGAAGCGGCACACCCCTGGCAGCTGCACACCCAAAGGGGCGCACATAATGCGACCACGCGATTCTTTCCTTCACGGCATTGGAGCCTTGGTGGCCAAAACCCATTCCAAAGCTTGTATTTTCTGTTGGTAGATTAATCACTGGATTGGTGGAAGGATGTAGAAGGGAAAATCTACACCGGAAACCATGGTTTTCCACAAAAAAAATAATTATGGGGCTTTCCTGTAAAATTTCCCTTAAACCAATCCATTGAATTAAGATATGAGATATGAGGCATACATCTACACACGCCTTCAAGGCTTCTCTCAAAAAATGGAACATGTTGAAACCCCGAAATCTCGTTTATCATCGACATTTCCCCCAGTCAGATTCCGATTTTGGGGGTCCCCCTTCTGAAAGCAATACATATCTCTAAAGTTTACTTTTTCTCCCCAACAGCCCCAACTCCTACGCCACATCTCAACAGCCCCGTGTGACTCCAATCTTGCATGCCTCGTTTCAAACCAATGAAGTTTCCTCGTGGAATGAGCCTCATATTGCGACACCACGGGGACTGTACTTTCTTTTTGCTCATTGGGTGTGTTGTCACCTCATTGAAAGTTTAAGGGAAAATTCCCAGAGGAACACTCCCTGCATGGATTTGGTTTTGGTTGGCGTCCGAAAATGGAGACTTGAGCCGAGTCTGCAGGTCCAGGCATGGCAAAAAAAAGGCATCTGATGGCATCTGGACAGCCAACAGGATTGTAACAAAGGTGCCTAGACTTTCTGCATCTTGTTGCTTGAAAATCTTGAAATCAATCACTAAGACTCTAAAAATGTGCAGCAAATCCTTAGCCACTTTCATCTTGACACATCTTGATACAAAGCTGAAGTACCAAGACTCACATCCAATTCTTTCCGTCTCAGGCCAGCTGCTCAACCTTTAAAAAAATCACCCCAGGATCTTCTGAGTCGCAAACTCCGAAGCGGCCCAAAGTGTCAACAACCCATCTGACCACAGGGGTCGAAACCTTGACAGTGCACCCCGTGACAGTGCACCCCGTGGGAGATGCACGGAAGACAGTGACAGCAGTCATGCACAGGTGAAAGAACTCGAGTAAACAAATGGACATCTATGATAATAAATGTATGAAAATATGATGGTGATATTATTTCCAAATACATGGAAGAGTCTTGAAATATGAAAAAATGGGGATTTCCAATTTAATCTGACGAACTGCGAATTATGGTTCGGAATGTCATGGCATGCCATGGCTATGTTGGAAATGTTGGCTTAAATTAAAACAGAGTACACAGCTGGGCGGAAGACCCACCACAAAAAGGTTTGGACATTGCAAAGTGCAGCGATGTCAAATGGTGGGAATGGCTGGAAAAAATGTGGTCATCGCCGGAGGGTACTGACCAATATTCGATGGATATGCCATTAATATCCTATTCGGTCCCCAATATATATATATATATATTTGTATGTATGTATATGTATATGTATATCATTCTATATCCAAAATGGAAAGCCCACTACGTACCCATTCATCAATTTATTGTTAACCACTATTCCATTATACATAAATTATGTAATTATATAGCTTATTCTGCCCCCATTACATCTCCACAAATATTCCATGACGTTGCCATTCATCACTATCAATTACAGTCATCACTGTGAATCACCATGAATCACCATGAATCGCCATTAACCCATACCCCATAGGATCCATCGTGCTGCTATATATGGTAACATGGATCCCATCAATATACCCCCTTTCTGTTAGCATATATACCAGCACCATGGATCCTATGGGTACTAATCACACCTAATCACCATTAGTATTCATTAGTCACTATCAAACCCATTCATTCCCATGGTCAAACCCGCGACGAACTGCGGGCCAGGCGAGGAGTGTTTGTGCCACTTCACCTTGAAACGCCCGGCCTTGGGTGTCTACGGAAGCTCCACGGCAGTTGCTATGGAAGCCATGGCCCGTTTGAGTGGATGATTTTTACATATGTTTACCATGATTAACCTCTAAAAAAAACGTGTTTTTCCATAGTATCCATAGCTTTGTGAAATTACCAGACGGATCCAGAGGGTATATTTCCATGTATCTGGATGCAAGGTAGGAGGAAACATGATGTATAATTGCCACGTATTGCCATAAGTTGCCATGTACATATTTGGTTGGCAGACTCCGCATTGTGGGTTAAAACCCTGAGTGCCAGCTACAAGAATTGATGGGTGAGAGACTGGTGGCAAACGTGTCCTGTGGGGGGAAAGGAATGTGCACGATCTGATCACACTTTGAGTATGAGTGAGTGTTGAACCACTTTTTGTCTGGGACAACGTCCCAAGCCCAAGCCAATTCTACAGCCCAGAACAATCAAGACCAAACTGCTCCTGGCAGTTCCCATAGATTACACCCCAGTATCCTCCAAGGATATCAAGCTATTGGCAGTATGCTGGGGTTATTGGTGGCCGAAACTGGGCCAACTGGGAATGTATCAATGATGTGAGTAGAGCTAGCTTTTGTTGACGCCTCACAACGGATGGATGATGCATTCCAAATTTTGACCCATGATCTCTGATAGCTCCATTTCTTGGTCAATAACTAATATTACTAATATCATCAAAATTGTGTGGGTCAATTTTCGAATGTATTTCAGCCATGCTCATACAATCGTATATAATCCACTATAATTAATCCCATGACATGTGTAGCATTGTGTAGCCATGAACAGGGAATCATCTACACCATGCAACACTTGAGCTTCCAGCGGACAGCTTTTGGCACATTTTGCCTGTAAGGTAATGGGGACAAATCTCGGCCTCAGCGTCAGGGCTGCAGTATGACATGATCAGCCTGTGCTACCTGCGATTTTCTGTTTTTTTTCGCCCTGGGACCATTATAATAAAGATATATAAAGTAGCGATTGAACATGATTGAACATATATTAAATTTATATATGGTAGTTTCATAGGATTCTGGATGGCGACAAGGTCTCTTAGAGATGCCAATGTATGTGAGATACATCCCCAGGAAGCTGCACCAAGAGTAGACATTTTTTTCAGGCGTGCAAAGAAACCCCTCCACTAGACTAGACCCTGCCTTTGGGGTTTGCGATATTAGGCTCTGATTTCTGCATCGCCAGGGTTCCAGTTGAACCTGCAAACCGCGGCCCCTTCCCCTCAGTGGTACGCCATCATCCTGCACAGGAAATCCACGGCTAAAACCATCGAGCTTGGACGTAACGCAGTCAATATTGATCATCAACCCTAACCGTAACCCCAAGCAATTGTGGCCTGTATCAACGGCAGACTTTCATGTTAGGTTAAAATTTGCCAGATTCGCTGGGCATATTTTTTTTTGTGGCAGCTACAGCAAAACGAGACAGCGTCTGCAGGCCCTGCATCTTCGGACTCAGCTTTTGCCCATTGGCGGCAGCTCTCGAAATTCCTCAGTTCCCTCGCGAGAGTGGCTAGGCTCCATCCACAAACACGCAGGAAATGATTCGCGATCACATCCCAAACACATAAGTCAGTATGAATATGAATATGACTCTTATATTCAAAGTTCCTGTTTTTCAATTGCCCAATGCCAGCGATTGACCAGTGTTTTTTTAGTGCATCTGAAATGTGATGCAAAAAAATGAAAAACAAATGGGATGCAAACTCTAAAATAGCAAGTAGCAAAATGAGGCAATTGCAGTCATTAGGCAGACCACACACCCATTCAGTGATGTGGCTGGTGTCTTTCTCCAACAGTAGATGGCCCATGAAAGCTCCAACAAAGCAAGATGAGTGATGATTCTTCGATTCCTCCGAGGCCCCTACTGTCAGGAAACGTTCCCTAGAAAACTCTACACCAGGGTCCTGCGTATGACACCCCCTTCATTTCCAGCTTCAGCTGAGGAAATGTCACAGGGAAATTCATGGTGCTGGCATGCGTGCACTTGGGAGTCACACATCATTCGCTTGCCATGCAAATAGACACATGGCGCAGGCTGCATCAAAATTTGATGAATGAAAACGCAATCCTTCCGCCAAGCGCAACATTCATGTTGTACATACCGGTCATACGTCGTATACCCTCTGGTAATTTAACATAGATATTGAAAATAGCCATTTATAGTGAGTTTTCCCATTTAGAATGGTGATTTTCCATAGTTTTTTGTACGTTTACCAGAGGGTAATCAGTATACTCCATAAAAATCCCCAAGTGCAACGTCAACGTGGCGTCATGTGACTACTGCTGGGCTCCAATGGTCTGAGCTGGCGCGGTCGACTTGGTGCTCGGTGCATACTTCACAATCCTCAGGAACCGCGGTGCCCGTTCGCGATCGATTTCGCCATCTGGATCAGTGCTTGGGATCCCATGAGGTTCACCAAAAGCTTGAAGAAAAATCATGCAAAACTTAAATCAAAACAATGCAATTTGACGTGTGTTTCTGTGCCTCTGAAGAAACTCAGTGGTCAGATTGTCTCAGAAATCCTGCCCCAAACTCGGGAAAACGTTTCCGCTCCAACTACATCTCGGAATATCTCGGATGGTCAAAACGCCACTTACTTCTCGCATCATCAGAGGGATAACATACCCCTGCCAGGTCCAATCCGTGACTCCCGGGTTTCCAATGTGGGTCATCCATGACTCCAGAGGGCTCCAGCATCCTTCAGCACTTAGGGTCCGAACATAAACCAAGGATCAACTTGGTGTTGGTGTGAGGATAGCGCCCCAAGGCCAGGTCCCTCAGCCCGGGTGCCAGTGGGCAGGTCCAATCACCAGTCTTCGCTCTTTGCTGGTAGCTGGACTTAAGGGCCATTTACGCCGAAGTTGGTTCAGTTGCTTCTGAGCTCCCCTTCTTCAAGTATTTAACTTCTTGTGGTCACATGAACATAAATCGCACGTATCCACAAAAAGGCAAAAAATAGAAGGGCATAGCTGGGAAGCGCCAGAAAAAAATCACAGAAATTCAACAAATCCGCAGGCACCAAGTTTCTGGACCAAGTGCCTCTCAGATCCACAGGTCCCAAGGCGAAAGTCAACGACAAAATGACGCCAAGGAACTCCTTTGAACGGCAGCAAAAGCAATAGCCACAGCAGTTCCTGGGCAACGAAGTCTTCGCGGGGATAGTGTGGTTCTATCATGTTCTACCTTTTTTTTTGAGGGGTTGCTATACTGTGTGCATATTCAATTTCTTGATCATGTTGATACACAAATGAACCTATATCATACAATATACCATTGATATACCATGCAAGTGAACTTTATCTGTAGCACATATAATGCATTTGCTAGCAGTGCTAGCCATCTACGGAAGAGACTGTACATCTAACCCGTCGGATACCGCTTAGGAAATTACCATCTGGTAGATCACATGGCTATGGACAATTGCTGCCATTGCCTATGTATGGATTACTGAATATTATATATGTTATGTACACATATCTACCGATATTTAAAAATGCGAATTTTCCATAGCGATATTGAATTTTCAGAGGGCCAGTGCAATGCTATGTTTCTGAAAGGACATTGCTGCTACTGGTATCTACACATCTTGTGGTCCCTCCATGAAACTGCTGTTTTTTGCCCCAGATTCGGCTCTGTTCCGGGTGCAAATGGCACCTTTGCCTCAGAAACTCACAATGGGGGAGACACGACTGAATTATCGCAACCCCCCCAAAAAAAAGCCGAACGTGTTCCCAGGATGGTAGTTTGATGATCTTTACATATATTTACCACCAAAAAATAGCAGGTTTCCCACTTTTCGGCATCTAGTTTGGTGTTGCTATAATGTGTGACACTTTTTCTTGTTTCCCATCAGGGGGAAACATCAGGCGCTGGCAACAGTGCAGAGTTCCCGCCCAAACCACTGGTCCCTTTGGTCGATTTGAAATGGACATGACCCTCTAGATCCACTACCTTGATCATTCCGGAGAGTCATCTATTTACGGGCGCTCAAGCCGTGACCGGCTGCGGACCGCCAGAACGATGTCCTTCTTCTCTCTCAATAGAGTGTTCTATTTTACCTAAATTGGAGGTACCCTCTGGTAAACTAACATAACTATGGAAAATCACAATTTTCAATGGGAAAACTCGCTATAAATTGCCATTTTCAATAGCTATGTTAAATTACCAGAGGGTACCTAACAGATGTAAGGGTCAAATTTCAGGGATATGCCCAGCCACTCGCTTCACAAATTCATCCCAGGCCTCAATGGGTCGAGCAAGCGTCGTGTAGCTATTGGTTCCGGGGCAACAAACATTTCCCAGACACTTTGGATATATTATGGCACAAGTTAAATACGTTATATGGGTTATATATATATATATGGTTATATAATATATGTGGTTATAGCCTATGGCAAAGTTTATATCCCGTATAGTCTCAATGTACTACAAAATGTATATGGAAAAAAATGGGTTCATGGCAATAAAACGATGTATTACAGCGTATATAAATGTATATAATCTATTAAGTATACTATATTACTATATATAGCCAATGGGAATTTTAAAGCAACGTCTAACTCGGGGTCCCAAAGGTTCAGGGATGGGCCCATGGCCACATGGGGATGACCATGTAGAGGCAAAAATATGCAAAAATGGCCCCATTCTACATGCACAAACATATCATAAAGGAACAACATAGGAACAACATAGGAATAGCTTGGAAATGTTTGGAATCACCAAGGCACCTCAGTTTTCACCAACTTGCCATAGCTGTCCATATATGCCACTTTACGCACTCGATACCTTCGGCTGCGCCACGGCGGAACTACCGTATCATAAGACAGATCCGAGACGGAACCATGGAAGCCTGTTGCCCATTAATATGTGGGTTTGTCTGAAAATAGGGTACCTCGAATACATTGATTAATCATCATTTTCCCTACCAACAGGCTAATAATTATGGTTAATTTTCACACAGACCCAAACATCAGATTGTTGATTTTATATCCCATTAATACCCCATTAATGTTCCATTAATACCCCATAATACAACTGTTTGAAGCCAAAAAACAGGGAGATGAATCTTACCAAGTCACTGGTAGTTGGGCTCCGACAATGGCAGCGTCTCGTCGTTGTGGCTCACACGTAGCATCTCGTTGAGGTCCGTCACGGGTTTGAAGCTTTCGCCGTACACATCCACAGCCGCATTTTTGCATTCAAAGGTATCCTGCTTTGGCCACTTAGATCAAGGAAGTGGTGCATAACCACGGTTCATAAGATTTAAACAGTGCCCGATTAGGGTTATCCTGTTTTTTCAGTGGCTAAAAATGGTTTCTACCCAGTTGGGTGATCCTCCAAGTAGGGAACACAGCAAACCAAGTCATTTCGATCACTACTGTTCTGGAATCGTACCCACATCCCATCAGATTTAAACACAAAGATAAGCACACACACACATGTAGATATATATAATTGTATACATAGATATAGATATAGATATATATATGAATATATATATGTATGTATGTATGCATGTATATATGTATGCATGCATGCATGCATGCATGTATGTATGTATGTATGTATGCATCAATGCAATACAATGCAATGCAATGTAATGTGATGTGATGTAATGCAATGAAACGTAACGTAACGTAGTGTAATGTCATGTAACGTAATTCTGCATGTATGGTATGGTATGGTATGGTATGGTATGGTATTGTATTGTATTGTATTTGTACGGACGTACGTATGTATGTAGATATGCATGGATGGATGTATGCATTGCATGTATTGTGACTCTCACATCCTCATAATCTGCCGGGTGCCCCCCATCCTCCGGTTGGCCCACGTAGATCCACCCTGGCCCCGCGCCATAGAGGTTGATCCACTTGTCGTTGGGCGACAATTCCTTCGGGGCTTCGAAAGGGACCCGATAGAACTTGGGGGCACATCCCCTGAAATCTAGCGCTAAAATATAGGCCACACACATTACATTACATTACATTACATTACACTACACTACATTACATTACATTTACATTACATTACATTTACATTACATTACATTTACACTACATTTACTTTACATTACATTACATTACATTACATTTACATTTACATTTGCATTTACATTTACATTACATTTGCATTACATTTACATTTACATTTGCATTTACATTTACATTTACATTTGCATTTACATTTACATTTACATTTACATTTACATTATATGTTATGTATATATGTGTGTGTGCGTGTGTTTGTATACAATTGCACACACACACACACATAGACAAGTATATATATACATATATATATATAATATTTAGGTACCTCCAATTTAGGCACCTGAAATGGCCAGTTGTCATTGGGTTGATTTAAGGAAACATCTGCACAATACCATGGATGGGACATTGAAATAGCAAGTCACATGTGAGACACGTGGATTGAACAAACTGCGGCAATAAAAGAAACACTTGGAAATTTGATACAATAGGAAATATATATATATTATTATAATTATAACAATAAGAATAATTATTATTGTATATATATACTCTCTAGTCTATATATATATATATCACATATATATATGAAACAATACTTGAAAGCACTCATAGTTTCAAAGTATCACTGATGGCCTCAAGGCCTCAACCTAGGTTGGCAAAGCGGTAGGGGATGGCCAAAGTGCTTACCCAACTGCCCAAGAGAGGCCCCAAATATCATGCAGGATGTGCCGAAAAACTATGCTTGATAACATGGCTGACATGGGGGTTCTGAAAACTAGCGTGTCACCATATTGATTACTGCATTACCCATGGAGAAAAAAACAAGTTTTTCATGATTTGGGGGTTTCCTCTTGCAGGAACTCTCATATGATTGATGCCAATGACGTCTGAAAAGGGCCATGGACTGAAGCTGTCTCCGAGAATCCAAACGAAGTGTGGAATCCGTGAGTGCGGCTCCGAACATCGTCTGGGTGGCAGGAACTGGGAGTGACCGCAGGAAACGGGCAATAACATGACGAATTAATTATACCGAAACTACAAACCTGAGATAAGTAAATCAACTGAAAAACCCTTTAAAAAATATCACTATACTATACCACAATATCAATTAACATATGGCGTCAGGTCGGAAAAAAAAAACGTAAGATAGCTTAAATTTACAGTGCATGACTTGATGCAATTTCACTATGTCCTACAACCGCAGAAAAACGAAACATCGAGTAAACCTGCCACAATCGGGAAACATATGTTGCAGCTTGGTATCACATGGCAGCACTTGTAATCGACAAGGTCTGTTGATATCAACATGTTGAAGGTCAAGGGAATCTCTCGACGACCGTCTGTAAAACAGAGAGGTTAGATTTTTCCACCAGCACTACCTTGAACCATTTGATGGAACCAATCGCAAGCATGAAGGCCCAACATCCAGATTATATAGTTCCTATCAACAGTGTGTTCCGGAAATGCACAGGCAAACCCATTCCACAAGAAGGCGGGGCCCACTCTCAGGAAAATCGCCCGCATCAAATCCGAGGGACAATACAACCAAAGCAGTTGGCTGGAACGCCAAAGTTGTGATAGTATTTCTTCTGAGCCTCAATGCGATGGGTGGAATTGGATGGATGTAGATGCTGAAGATACTTGAGTTTTCTATGTTCCAAAAAGGTCATCAAAGATTAAAGGTCATGTCTTGCTCATTCCTCCATGCGGGCCCCCGAAGATTTGGCACAGCAACAGTAGCTATGGAGCAGTAACACGTTAGACTGTATCGGAACTGCAGCAGCAGCAACTTGTTTTGGCACAAGAAACAACGCTATGTCTAGTCATCAAAACCTCATGGCAGAACCTCATACCAGGACATCTAACAGAATTCAAAAGGTCGTCGAAGACTTCCATATAAAGCAATATAGACTATATATAGAAGATCTTAAAGGATTCAAACAAGAACTTCCTATGAGCATCCCAGAAGAACGGTCAGACAAGCACCAACGCAGAGCATCTTCAAGAGCTTAATGCAAGGACCTCTTGAGGAGGATTCCAACACAATCCCCACAAGAGCTTGTCACAAGAACCTGTACGAGACCATGCAAGGACACGTAAGGGATTTCACTACGGACCTCTGACCTGCACAAAATCATGCAAAGGCCTCTGACAGCGTTGCGCAAGGATCCCCACAAGCTCTTCCCAAAAGGACCTGTACAGGATCATGCAAGGACCCCTGACAGGATTTCACCATGATCTCTACAAGATCCTCGCGTCGCTCAGGGAATTGTAAAAGACCTTGACCAAGATCTTCATGCCAGGACCCGGATGTCACAAGGTCATCATAACAGGACCTGCTGGTGCTGGAGGGGATCGAACAAGATTGAGATGCAAGAACCTCACAAGAGCATCCCAGAAGAGCTTTCATACAAGCAGCTATATACTCAAGCACCCGAAATGCACATGGACAGCCACAGAGCAGAAGCACCGCCCAGCCTGTGAGAGCCTGCACAGTCAAAATGCACATGGACGTCTCAGAAGGGCACATTTATGCGAGAATTTACAGAATGAAAATGCCGCAGTGCAAATGAACCCTGACCGCGCTCCCTAGCTTGTGCGAGCCTGCGCAGTGGAAATGCACATCTCACAGGGGAACTTTTATGCGAGAATTCACAGGAAAAAATGTGCCCCAGAAAACCCCGGCCTTCAACCCTTACCGTAAGAACCCCTGAGTGTGGACACACTGTTTGGGAAAACGTATATGTATGTTTGTATGTATACGTATATGTATGTATGTATATGTATATATGCATATGTATGTATGTATGTATGTCTGTCTGTATGGATGTATGGATGTATGGATGTATGCATGCATGGCTGTCTGTCTGTCTGTCTGTAATGTATGTATGTATGTATGTATGTATGTGTGTGTATGTATGTATGTATGTATGTATGTATGTATGTATGTATGTATGTATGTATGTATGTATGTATGTATGTGTGTGTATGTAT
>Ga0126342_10013068_pt1 | contig 14748 bp, 14 predicted proteins | sample Cyp1metagenome_FD_92528 | JGI IMG/M metagenome (GOLD analysis project Ga0126342, IMG submission 92528) | Coral microbial communities from Lord Howe Island, Old Settlement Bay, Australia - Cyphastrea 1 metagenome | ecosystem: Host-associated > Invertebrates > Cnidaria > Coral ... | reverse complement strand
TATATATAATAATATATTATATAATAAAATAATATATATAATATAATATGTATATATATATGTACAATATATATAATATAAACAATATAATTAATATGTATAATATATAAGATATATATATAACATATTATGTAATACATATATATAATATAATATATATATATATATAAAATATAATACAATTTAATATATATATATATACCATGTAGTATTAACAATTATATATTATAGACTATATATACGTATATATATATATTAAATATTATATATAATTATGACATATTATATATTTTTAGATTCCGTGAATTGATGTCAAATTATTAATTTCTTTGCTCATGCATCATCTGCAGACCTGTTGTAGTTTTAATGTGATCAAGGTCAATTTATCAAATTCTCGATGGATTGAAATTATTATGTCACCAAGCTGACGAATAGACTTAGAGATAATGGCAACGAAATGCAAAGAAAGGATCTGTTTCCCTTCCCTTCCCTCGGTGTTTGCGCGTGAAAGCGGTCGAGTGTCACGCCCCACCTGAAAGGTGAAGTAAATTCTTGCAGAATCTGGCACATCTGCAGAATTCCTTCCACTGCTGCCTCAGCTCAATGCTCGGTGGTGGCCGTGGCATGAAATTGGAGGCAAATGATGCATTGGAAGATGGTGGCAGTGGATTTTTGTTGGATCCCAATCTATACCCCGCATCTGAAGCCTTGCCTGCAGGGAGTCGCCAGCCTGTCGCATCTCAACCTTGATCGCTGTACATCTCAGAACTGAATTGTCATGAGTCCATTTCACCTGAAGGTTATCGGCCAAACCCAAAATCCTTTCGTTCATGGAAGGGAATGGTTGAACTCGATACAGTAGCCTTTTAAACTAGCCTCCTGTAATGATGGAAAATCGTCCAGGACCATTTGTAGATGGTTTTCCTGCTAAGAGTGGAGGATTCTCCATTGCCACATATTGCCACGTCGCAGTACCTCCCAGCGTGGTTCCAGTTGTTCTAAGGTGTGAGCCAGCTCTTCACGAGTTTTGACCAGCTCCTCTATAGTGATCAAATGCGATCGTTGTGCAGGCTTTGAACCAACTAACATGGCGATATTGGTAGCAATACGCAGCTTGCTGCGATCCATTGAGTGTGTTCATTCAAGTTCCAAATGGATCCAAATGGGACCTAGGATTGAATGGGGTCATATGGGTTCAGCAAGACATCCACGGACTGCAGGTGATCGCAGGAAGATGGATGCTCGAATTCTCACATACCAATGTGACCGGAGAAGCATGAAAACCTAAACAATTTTCAGAGTTCTACAGCTGATGGGCTGATGTCACTAAACAAACACAAAGACCGGTTCAAATATCACCAGATATCCCCAGTTTCCTATTAGCAACTTGCGTCGGCCTCAGCAGTCTCGTGGCCAGTCCTGCTTGGCACGCAAGGCTTCTTGCTCCATTTCAAGTCCGCGGCTCTTGACCTTGATTCTGACGCCGGACTACACAAAAGTCTTTTCAAAATGGGGGTTTGGGCCCCAAAATGGCACGTCTTTTGTGGGGGAAAAATTATGATACGCCAGAAAAATAAAGAGGTAGCCTATTTTCAAACAAACCCATTTAGCAAATACAATTGAATACAAGTAACACTGCATTTTCTCTGTCAATGAACCGGAGGATGGCATACTCAGTTCTCTTCCACGGATTTCTCATACAAATCTCATGAGATCGACCACAAAATAGTATGAAAAAGTCAAACATTGGCACCAAATTTGGGTCCCGAAAGGAGCTGGATTTAACGACATGTTGCTCATTTCATGTATTTTTTTGCATATTTCCATTTTTTTGCATCGTTGAGCAGTTGTTATGGATCCAATGTTTCGGTTTCGACACATTTTGCACTCCAATGTCACAATTTCCAGACTTGGGCGCCCTATGCGCCCTATGCGCACCTCAACGAGCTCTTGGGCAATGCCAGGTCTGCGTCAGTGGGTTGATTTCCAGGAAACTTTATGGGACACCCATGGTTTTCACATGTCATCACCATTTTACTAGAGGAAATTGTATACACAACGACTGTTCCCTGTATCCCTAGAAATGCGATTCTGAGATAGGCGTCTTCAAAGGTACCAAGTGCAAGTATGATGTTCAACGCTCAATGAGGTGAGGTGACCGTAATTGAAACAATTTGTAAAATTAATCCCGTCACCCTAAAACCAGGTAGTGCCCGGCACGCGCCAGGGCGGAAATTTCGAAAATAGGACATGGCTATACGAACCAATTTGCTTATAGGCTTATAGGAATTCTTGGTGAGTTGGAAAGAAATGAATTGAAATGAAATAACATGCCAGGCCATGAATGAATGAACAATGAATAAACGAACGAACGAACGAACGAATGAATGAATGAATGACTGAATGATTGAACGAATGAATGAATGAATGAATGAGTGAATGAGTGAATGAGTGAATGAGTGAATGAGTGAATGAGTGAATGAGTGAATGAATGAGTGAATGAGTGAATGAGTGAATGAGTGAATGACTGACTGAATGAATGAATGAGTGAGTGAGTGGGTGAATGAATGAATGAATGAGTGAGTGAGTGAGTGAGTGAATGAATGAATGAATGAGTGAGTGAGTGAGTGAATGAATGAATGAATGAATGAATGAATGAGTGAGTGAGTGAGTGAATGAATGGCTGAATGATTGAACGAATGAATGAATGACTGACTGAATGAATGAATGAGTGAATGAGTGAATGAATGAATGAATGAGTGAATGACTGAATGAATGAATGGATGAATGAATGAATGAACAAGTTAATGAGTGAGAGAGTGAGTGAGTGAATGAACGAATGAATGAAAGAATAAATGAATCAATGGACAAATTTAAAAATGAATAAATGGATAAACGAACAAATGAAAGAATGACTGACTGACTGACTGAATGAATTGAAATGAATGGCTTGAAATAAGTGAAATGATATGAATGAATGGAAATGAAGGAAATGAAATGAATGAATTGAAATGAGGAAATTGAAATGAAGCAATTGAAAAGAATGAGTTGCAATGAAGCAACTGAAATGAAAGGGTTGAAATGAATGAATTGAAACGAAGGAATTGAAATGAATGAATTGGCATGAATGACTTGACATGAATGAATTAAAATGAAAGAATTGAAATGAATGCATTGAAATAGATGAATTAAAATGAATGAATTGAAATAAAGGAATTGAAACTAATGAATTGAAATGAATGAATTGAATTAAAGCAATTGAAATGAAAGAATTGGAATGAATGAATTGAAATGCAGGAAGTGACATGAATGAACGAATTAATGAACGAATTGAAATGAATGACAGTCTCGTGCACCTTTTCCCGACCTCATCTTCCAAAAGTTTTCCGAACGCCGCAGAGTTTTACGGTTTTATGTGACCAACTACTTGATGATGCTGTGGTAGACATATGAAACCGAGCTCGCGCTACAGTCTCGTGCACCTTTTCCCAACCTCATCTTCCAAAAGTGCTCCGGGATCCTCAGTTTTTTAACATTTTCAAGTGGAAATCGAGCCTCGCTACAGTCCTGTGCGCTTTTTGTCCACTACTTTCCCCGATCGAGACACGCAACCGAGGAAACAGAGACTCTCCTCCGGCGACCACGGAAGCCACTTTCGCGCCCGAGAGTCTTTTCAAGCCTGAATTCACGCATTCCCAACCTGATGATGATGTGCTGACATGATGATGTGGTTGACATAATTATAGAATATTATAGAGATGATGATGTGGTTGCCGTGATGGTGAGAAAGCTGGCCATGACAATCGTCCGTAACTCGGAAGTTTCCTAACTAACTTCCTTTGATTAAACGTCACCCTCCCTCCCCCAAATAATGAAACCTAGGGGTACTTTTTATTATTAGGTGGTATTTAATATTCGGGGGAGAAGCTGGCCCCTAATATTGAATTTAAAACCTTGACATAAAACACTAAAATTTTCGATTTCAAAATCGATTAATTTCCCTTCTAACATCTAATCAAAATATTGCCAAAAGTTGGATTTCGAAGCTTTTCCCTAATACTAAATTAAGGGGGTAGAACCTTCAAATAGACCTTGATTTTTAACTTGTTTTCCAAAGAGAGAGGATCAATTACAAGTCAAATTGACCAATCTGAATATTCCCAAAACAAATAATCCGGGGTAGTCTTTATTTAGGAGAGTTTTAGTAGGGAGAAGGGATTATTTTCTTGGGGAGCGAGACTCGAGAAGCCAAACAGAGAGCAAAACGTCCAAGAGGACGCTGGTTGAACATCAGCAGCCTGGGATCCATCTGCGCGACCAACTGGGCTTGCATGGCATGCTGAGCAACTCGCTCCGCAGATGCCTGGCACCACAGGATTTTTTGGCGAAGCTATGGTGCTTGTGTCTGTACCTCGAAAGTGCACTCCATAGAGAATAGGTACTTATCACGTGTAAAACTGTGATTTCAGGTTTATCTCAATATATCATTTCACCAGTTCATCTCAATTTTCATTTTCATCCCATCTCTTTTTTCGCTGGGGATTTTTCCATCATGGTAGTTTGTTTTTTATAATAGGCTACAGTACCTAAATCCATTGGTTTATCATCATGTTCTCCCACAGGATGAATCAAAAAATATCCAAGATGAGTGAAACATCACATGATCTTTGCTGGTTGAATCACCATGATAACGGTTACCCCATTGAATACAAATGAACACCATGTAATTATATATTAATATATATTAATATACATTAATACATACGTATACTGGTTGGTGGTTTTAACATGTTTTAACCATCTTGAAAAATATGAAAGTCAGTCAACGGGAAGGATTATCCCATATATTATGGAGGGGGGGACTTCTTGTTGGTAGCCCCCATTTATCTCCCGATTCTAACCCCTGGGCCCCTGGGCCCCATCATTTTTGCAGCGCCTGCAGGTCACGTCCAGCCTCCTGCAGCTGAACCTTGGGGTGAAGTTTACCAGTCAAAAAGCCGCCCTTCAAGATCTTAGATGTTTATTAGATGATTATAGACATTGATACTATATGATGTATTATGATGTATGAGGATATTATATTATGATATTATATGATATATGATATATGCTATATGCTATATGATATATGATATATGCTATATGATATATGATATGATATATGGTATATGATATATGTCACTATGTATGATTGTGTATGCATTGTGTATGCATTGTGTATGCATTGTGTATGCATTGTGTATGCATTGTGTACGACTATGTATGATTCTTTATGATATCAATGCTGTTAGCATTCATCAACTAACATCAATCAATAAACACTATGGTATGTGATGATCATTGTTGTTTCATTAGTGGTAGATTTGTGTTGACCATTATCCATCACTATCCAATAATATCATATAATATCCCATATGTGTGCCAAACAACATTGAAGAAATACTGCGTAGCTTCACTACACTCACCTGGCCGCTGAGGGTCACACCAAATCTCTTTGTGCTTTGTTCAGCTCCTGTGGATTTTCCAACCAGGGTGGCTTAACAAAGGACGATGCCGACAATGCCCTGGTTTCCAACAACGACCGGATCTGGGTTGACCATGTTGACCCCAGAATCTCCTGCTTCTGCTGGGACATTTGCGAGATCAAACGCAAGCGCTCCCGTGTCCACCTCAGACGCGGATCGATCGGATTCCTTCCGCTGCTTGTCCCATGAACCGCTGCATATCTGTCCTCGGATTCCTAGGGGGTTGCGCGGGCTGGAAACCGTTCATCGCCAAAAATCTTGGTTGTTGATCATGTCACGTCCTTCTAGATCTATATTTACCATATCAGGTGAAACCTCAGATCGCTGGAGTTTTGACATCTGCAGATTTTCGGCTCTCAAAGCCCCGCAGTTGCGGTTGGAGGTTGAAGCCACTTTCACTGTGAATTCTTAGCAGCCGTGGTGGTTCCATGTGCTCCTAACCGAGAAAAAAACCAGGTGACTTGGAGTTGACCAACTGAAAATCAGGAGGAAAACCGAAACCGGACCACCAAGCAGCTAGTCATGCAACTCACTGGCAAGCACAGGGAGCTGTCTCAGTACTTGTATCCTAACACTTACACAAAGATTCACAAAGAGTTTTCGATCATCTGAACCCAATGTTTTTTGACTGTTGTAGAAGACAGAAACCAAGCCAGAAAAATTGCAAACCAAAGATTTTGCTGGTTGATGTTGGTTGCATGGTTCGTTCATGTTCAGCATCCCCCTGTGGCACAGGAATCCCCTGATCCTTCCAACCCTGGTGCCACTACCTCGAATTCTCGGAACCTCATCTGGCAATGGCCAACCATTACCGAGTTGGTCACCGTAGGTCACCGTAGGTCGCCGTAGGTCACGTGTGTTCATCTGCCTGAAAGATATGGCTTTCCAGTTCACCACTTCCAACAAATCACCAGTTCCGGATTGGTGCAGTCCATTTTCTCCATAATTCTGCCTATATACCTCAACCTTGGCAGGATTGAACATGACAGAGGTTGTATCAAAGTGCATGGTTTATCATGGTTTATCATCACCTTCCCATGTCCCATGTTTTCCATGTTTTTCACAAATTGTTCAGGGCCATAAAATGGGAACCCATCCCCCACATGACCACCAAACACCGGAGCTTAGCCGGCTGTCCTCGAAAGACTCAATTTTGACCTGTCCGAACATGTTCAAACAATGTCTCTGGAGTTCAGTTCAGAGATGTTCAGAGATGTTCAGAGTCCAAATCAATCATCACCAATCATCAACCATATTTCAATGATCAGACCATCATCAAAACATATCAAAACCATAGTTAGTATAGTTTTCTGGTGATTTCATGTACTTTTCATGTACTTTTCATGTGATTTCAGGATCCTCATTGGCTTCCCAAAACTTCGACACGGCGCCGCGTGTCGAGGATCCCAAGGCCTGGCAGTGCCAACGTGGCGCAGAGCCGACGGCACAGGGCCAGGTGAAGCTGCTGGAAGCCGTCGCTGACGGAGCGGAACTTTGGCAGGCGACTTCCTGCGAAACGTAGCAGGAAAACATGGGAAAACGTAGCAGGAAGACGTTGGGTTGAGAAAAACACAACAGAATGGAAACAGAATAGAAATCATCCAAAAACATCCAACAACTTGATGCAGTTGGCTGGATGAATCAATCGTTGAATTTGATTTTGATTTGCAGTTGAATTGCATGTACTTTAGGGTGGCTCATGAGAATTATGAGATGCGACATGCAAGAAATGGGTTGGGATACACTTGGAAACACATGTTGCAACAACCATCCAGTCCGGTGGTGTGAAGAAAACACCCAGAACTCCTGGTTTCATGATAGAATCTGCAAGTGTGTGTGAACATTTAACGAGCTGTTCCTTTCTTTGAATCTTTTGGAAAACCCATCACACCCTATATATCCCCATATATCCATATATATATATATCGTATATATATATATATATCCCATCAAATCCATTTAAACCCCACTAGATAAATTTAGATACCAACCATTCCGTGCCGGGCATTCCATCCTTGCCTTCCGCCATGCGCCATTTTCGCGCTTGCTGCTGCAGCGACATGAGATCCAACTCCTGGGCTTCATCGGTCGGTACCTCGATCCTCAATGATTGGACGAACCCCCATTTTTGTGGGTCGAAATATGTCTAAATTCATGATGAAGCCATCCATAAACATGATTTAGACATATATAATATGATATGATATGATATAATACAATATAATAATATATAATATAATAATATATATATATATATAATATAATAATATAATATAATAATATAATATAATATAATATAATATATAATATATAATATAATATAAATACATAATGTATGATTTCAAAAAAGACCAACACAGGTTCAAAATAAACCATCCATTTGATTATTCGGAGGCCATATCCCCTGATGGTTGATCTGGCCATGGGCGTCCCTGAGGGATCCTGGAATCAGGTTGACTCGTGCGGCCAAATGCACTTTCATTCGAACAAAGCAATGATCAATTACATCATATATCATACTATATTATATATATAAATATATATATTATACATCTTCAAATCCCCATTAGTGCGATGAACCCCCCCAAGGTAGCGATCATTCGAATCGAGTTTGTTTCTCACCCCTGAATTTTTCAGTGCCATCTCTCCTCATCAGAATCTTCAGAGATGACCATCTCATCGAAGCCATTCACCACATCTCCAACAGGCGCCACCGCCTGATTTTTCAAGCTCCGGTTGAAAAAAACGCTACGACAAAATGGGGCGGAATCCATCTTGACGGAGAACTCCTCTTCTGGTCACCGGCTTTGAGAGTTGTGTCTTCTACATGACATTGGTATGCTGCATCTACAATAGAACAAAAGCAACGACCCCGCAGACTGACTCTCTCAGTGGCCCAAAAAGGCCCAGCCTCGAGGGTCTGGCAGGCAAGTTCTCTGAGTTCCTGTGTGGCCAAATCCCAGAGCCTTTGCTCGGCCACCAACTGCTTCAGCACCACCTGTGGATGTCGAAATGCAATGCACAATGGACAATGCACATATCTATGCGTTTATATACGTCTATGTACTGTATATAATATTGTAATATATATATATATATATATATATGTATGATGATATGTTATACAAATTGAATCAAATTAAAATTATATTATTTTATATCATATCATATCATATCATATTATATTATATTATATCATATTATATTATATACAATATATATATATATATATATATATTATATTTATACTATATATATGTAAATATATGAATTATATGAATATGTGTATATGTATATACATAGTATTACATAGTATTACAGTATATATTTGTATGTGTACATATATATATAATATAATATAATATACATATATGCGGATTCTTAAAGATACGAACTGGTATTTTAGACCACCTCCGGCCATTTAAACATACGGAATCCAATTTATTTTATTTAGAGACACACTTAAATATACAGATGGAACCCGTGTTTCATACTACCTCCAGGGCCGCGTGGTCTGGCCCGCCCTCCACATATTCAAATGTCGTTACCGTACAATCTTTACTGCTGACATATTTTCAGCCACCAAATTCCAGCACTCGACTCTCAGAGCGGTTGAAAAACCGGCCTGGTGGCACTCGGAGCCACCACTCACATTCTGGAAGATCACCAATTCTTCAGCCAAACCTCGGCACAATATGAAGCAGCCGCGACTCCAAAATGAGTAGATCCAGATCTAAACCAGTGACCAGGGATACCAGGGTTCATAGGTTGCTTAATTAAAAAAAAATGGGCCGGGATTACCGAGCCGGGAATACATGGGAATACCAGCTGTCGAATACTATCGGGATTGATCACCAGGAGTCGCATCTTGTCGCATTTTCCCAATTAAAAACTGCAAACTCTGGGTATGCTACAAACCCAGATACTTCTGTTGGTAATATGATGTAATATGCCATTGTTGATTCCCGTGTTTTATCCTGCACATACAGTAGTAATTACTTTTCCGATAATGTTCCCATTTCGTGTTGCTTAAAACATACATATCCCGGCTATCTGATATGTGTTCCCATCATATATCATATAAATACATTGCTGATAACCCATCAAATACATATTCACATTTAATATCACATATCATATATATATAATATCTAATATAACCAATATATAACCAATATACAATCTGATTGCCCTTGTTGATCCCATGCCTATCCAAGCGACGAAGTAGCAGCAAACGCTGCGCTCCCATGCAGCTCTTAGACCGTGCCAGTGTGCGTACAAACGGCCTAAGGCTTTCCCAGGGGGGATGCTGGAGCGGTTGTCCATGATAAACGACGGGGAGTTGCCGAGCAAAAAAAACAATCAAAAAAGCACTGCAATTATCTTCCTCATCTAATCTAATCTAATCTACATACAGTATACGTGTATATATATATGCACACAATCACACCATATATAGTTCTGTAACTATAAAATCATAATTTATGTATCTATCATTATCTATCAGTTGTGTATTATATATATATGATTATATATGTAGTTAAATCATTTATGTATGTATGTATAATATATATATATGCATATATATATATATATATGCATATATATATATATACATATAAATGCATATATATATATATGTACACAGTATATTATATATAATATGTATATGTAACAGTCAACCATAATATATAATGATATAATTATATAATTATAAAATATATAGAATATATATATATATATATATATATATATTATATTGCGATACTTTTGAAGGCAGGATAGAAATCAGATTGTATACAACATGATGAATCAAATTACACTTTGGGGACAGCTGTGGCATGTTCTATGATATGTTGAACCATCCATAAAAATGCCCATGGGGTTGTCTAAAAATCCAGAACCCCAAATCCCACGGTATATCCTCATGTTCACTACTGGTATCAGTTTCTCTTGAGGTGTCCCCCCAATTTGAGACAAGACATGACAATACCACAGATCGTATTGTTTGGCTATGTACCCATTATATTCCCATCACATCATTATCCCCATTGAAATCATTGGACACCACCAGATTTGGGTCACTGGGCTCTAGGACCGGATCCTGGAAATGTCAGAGTCCTTCAACCAACCTGGCAGACATTCACAGCTTTGTCTTTCCCCGAAATATGTTTGTGATATCTGATTTGGAAAACATGAGCATCACTGAGGTGGGCTTGGCTGTTGCAAGGGCACCGGAGGAGCTAGATGTGCCACTCTGTTTGTGTGTGCATAGTGCCCTCTAGCGCAAAACATCTCGGAAGAGTACAATAGTTCCTCCCAAAAGTCAAACACCATCAAACTACTTCTACACTAAAAGACTAGTAGGGACTAAACTTGGGATTGAGTCTTGGGATCATTTTGTAATCCTTGTGGAGACTCTCCCTTTTAAAGTACAGATGCCTGTCTCCGACCGCAGTAGGAGGATGAGCAACAAGAGGCATGGCCCGGTGAAGCACCTCGCTGAAACTGCTGGGTTTTTTGCACAGCACATAGACCACTTCTGGGAACTATGAACATCTATTAACTATTGGAATTGGAATGCTTATTTAGCTTACTTCCACACCACCTCAAACATGTGTCGTGAAAACACGATTTTATTCTGGAAGGGGTTTTCGGGGTTTTTGTCCTGCTTTTCGCATACTTTCCCATTTTCTTTCGAGGATTTGAAGGTGTTCCCAAATGGGCACACAATACATTCAGCATGGCTTCCATAAATGACACTGCGGAGGGTCTCCTCAAGGCTCTGTGTATTGGGATACTGCTTCGATTCAAACTGGTGCTTGGTTTTGGGTGCCTTTGATTCATGTTCAGACAGACCTTGCGGGGGTCTCGTGGAATTCTTCAAGAATATAATTAAATAATTCAGCAAACATGAACATTTATATGTGTATGCTGTATATGCATGTATATGCATATATATGACATCCACCTGTACATTGGGCTGCATGTTCCTGAATCAGGGCTCACTAGTCCAACTGACTCCCGCAACCACCGCTGACCTCTGAAGCCTCTCCTCTGGAACACCTGGCTCCTAAAGCACTTCACAGCTGGCAAAATGTGACCATCACCACTCGGCTACTTGTTGGTTGCCCAGGGAACGGCGCTCAGTGCTTCCAGATTGGACAAGGCCAACTCCCACCCCGCACAGTCCTCTGCGGTTCCTCCTCGGCAGACTGGCTGAAGTAGACTTTTCATACGCTTTCCAATGGAAGACCTCTAGATGCTTCTTGATTTCCACACTCTGGAGCACAATCTAAAAAAAAACTCTTTATCCGGAAAAAAAAATAAGTGGGAAATCGGGAAATCCTGGGAATTTGAGGGGTGAGTCGGACCTTTGGACATCTTCAGATTGTAAGACCCAAACATGCTTTTGTTTTCAGTCTAGGACAGCAAAGGACAGCAAATCATAGTTTCAACATGGCCATTCACCGTCCTTCTCCAAGCTCTACAAGCAGCAGCAGTCGTTCCACAGCGGCGTGCAAGCTTTTTGACACCCGTTCCTAAGGTGTTGAATGAAATCCACATCTCCAAACGCAGTCGGATCAAGAAACTGTAGCTGGATCCGCCGAACCCGCGTGACCAGCCTTGTATGTTCATTTTGTATTGCGAGCTTCAGTTTAGTGCTACAGGACACAAAGCATGTTGAACGAAGTTCCCAGCTACTATAATTCATTTCTTTGAGTTCCCAAATCCTTGTAGGCAAACACGTTCCCAGCACTAAGTTCTTTCATTGGGCAAAGGAGCTGCAGAGATTTGTACCCAAATGGATACAAAATGGTACAAGTGTCAATTTTGAGAAAATCACAGAATTGCTATGAATTGGTCATGTTTTTCTGCACTAATCATCTAATCATTAATTATCCTTATTTAGTCTAATAATGTCTCCATTTTCCAAGATCGCCATTTTGACCGTCAAGCAACTGAGTGTAGTGTCTCCGAGGCCGTCAAAGGTTGCACCGAGGAAAGAAGTCCTGACGCGTCTGGGCATCGTGATCCCGGTGAGTGTTGGACAAGCAAATGGTGTTCACGTGTGTATGGGGCAAAAAATAAAGCCCACCTTGGGATATTTTGGTCATGTTTAGCATGAACCATCCAATTTTGTACCCAATCTTGACCCATCAAATCTAGAACTGAACAGCAGATCGTTGGTGCCATTTATGCCCGCATGCGTCGCACTAGTACCGCTCCAAGTACTGCCAGCGCAGCAGCATCTGTCACCCGTGCATTCCAATCGCTGGCATCATCACCTCCCAATTTTTGTGACTTGGATGTTCCCCCCATGGGAAGACATGGAAAAACAACACATCCAGATTCTTCTAACATGACATCTGACAAATCCACCACAAGTGCGCACCATCGCTGAAGAGTAGGTCAGAGCAGCCTCGGACCAACCTTAGGTTTTGATGCCATCTGCAAAGCTGTTCCCTTTTGGGAAGATCTCACACTTTCACAGGCAGAATAGAGGCAGCACTGACCATGCAGAAACTGCCGTGATTTAGGTTCTGCCAGGTGACACGGCCAGGCTCTGTGCATCATGTGCCCGTTGCTCGACCACCAGGGGGCATCGCAAATAGGCACAGGACACTGCTAGGAGCCTGAAGACAGAACGGAAGATGCAAGGAGCTTCAAAGAAGTGAAGTTGGCTCAAAATTTCTCCCATGGTTGAGAGAGAAACCCATTTTGACCCACACTCGCCTTTTTTGGAAAAAAACACAATTCTCTATTCTTTATACTAGCATGCACTTGGACCATGGTTCTCATTGAAGAGGTCAGTGTGGACGCATGACAAGTGAACCGTGGCTGTGGCCGTCCCGACTACAGAGGCGAAAACAATGTCATTTCCGCCCACTAACTTTCTTAATGTGGTAAACCCAATGATTAATACACCTCCAAAACTGGGGTTGGTTTTGATAATCCCAAGCATCTCTGGCAAACTACTGGGTATAGTCGATTTTTTTTGGGTGTGTTACGACATTGCTGCGAACTGGGGAAAGACATTTGAACAACACACGCCGTATCCCACTATTGGTTCAAGATAAAATTCACAGCAAACCCCATAAACATCCTACGGGGTAAACACAATCAACCATCGACCAATATGAATATTATCCCTTTAGGAAAGTACAGGGTCCAGCTTGGAATCTGCCTATTGGTTGTGAAGAATGCGGTTGACCAACTCTGTTTTCATCAACCCACTCAGGGTGAAAAGGATATCAGCGGATAGTTCAATCACGTTTATGCCACTGGGTCGATAACCGCATGTGTAGGCGTGCGCATTTTTATGCATTTTTGATTTTAATGATTTTGCAACACAATTTCGACCCGGTGGTTTTTTGATGCTACGGTGTTGTCTCGTGCTGTCTTGCAACGTTTTTGTGCACATTGATCTGATGTTAGGTTTTGCAAAGTGGGGTGGGGTGAGTTAATAACGTTCTTTCGCCTGCGTTTCAACATGCTCTTGATGCTACGCTATGTCTTTCTCAAAAAACTTTTGACACGCTCTTGGTGCTACGCTCTTGACTTTCTCAAGTAACTTTTGACACCCTTTGGATGCTACGCTCTAGATTTTCTCAAGTAGCTTTTGACACGCTCTTGGTGCTACCCTCTTGACTCTTTCAAGTATTTTTTTCGATGAACGATTTTTTGGGGGTCCATGATTCCTGTTGAACTCGCCAATTTCTTCAGTATTTTCCTTTAGAGATTGCTGAAGATGTTTCTTGTGAACAAAATAATTAAGTTGTCCTGGCCCTAACAACTCCCTGATTAATGTAATATATTGTAATATCGGATAGTTGTATCGTAACAATATGTTTAGTTCAGATATATGTGTGAGTTAGCAAACTAGCAACCTGTTTCTGGCTGTGGTGACCTCAAGTGACTCAGGTTGGAGAACAAAAAGAAATTCGCACCAGTTCCGAGGTCAAACAAATTGAGGTAACATATATATATATATTATATAATATAATATAATACAATATAAAATAAAATAATATAAAATAATATAATATAATATAATAAAATATAAAATAAAAAATATAAAATAATATAAAATAAAATAAAATAAAATAAATAATATAATATAATATAATATAATATTTAATGTATATATATAATATAATATAATATTTAATGTATATATATATATATAATGTATATATAATATTAGCTAGGTTCAAGATAG
>Ga0126342_10013067_pt1 | contig 14748 bp, 14 predicted proteins | sample Cyp1metagenome_FD_92528 | JGI IMG/M metagenome (GOLD analysis project Ga0126342, IMG submission 92528) | Coral microbial communities from Lord Howe Island, Old Settlement Bay, Australia - Cyphastrea 1 metagenome | ecosystem: Host-associated > Invertebrates > Cnidaria > Coral ... | reverse complement strand
TATATATATATATTATGAATTAAGTTGAAGATGTATTTTTTTTTCGAATTTCCCATTGGTCGGCATCCACCAGAACTGGATCTCTTCTGTTTTTTTTCTATGACACCAGAGAGGCCATGCGCACGGATCTTCAGAAGATCTTGGTGGACTCGCTCCCGTCCAGTTGTATCAAGCTTGGTCACAAGCTAAAAGAGATCACCGAAGGAAGCGATGACGTCACGCTGGAATTCGAGAACGGAGCAAGAGCCTCCGCGCATTTGGTGGTGGCATCGGATGGCATTCATAGCTTCGTGAGGCAGAAAGTCTTTGGTGGAGACCAGCCGGAGTTCACCGGCTTTCGAGTGTTGTATAGCCTTTCTTCAAAGCCTTTCCGTCCTGATCCTACCGTGGCTCATATTCATTGGAAGGAGGTGGATGGTGCAGGCTATGGAATGATGGACATGACTGCCGGCAAAGGTGAGAATCGCCATGATTTCATGATCATCATCATGCGCAGCGAGGAACAGGTCACTGACCGTTGGGACTCAACCTTGGTGAAGGAGAGACTCCAGGAGTTCGCGGAGCGCGTGGCCCCGGAGCACCCGGTCTTGGGGAAGGCCGTGGAATGCTCGGAGGTGTGCTTCGACTGGGGCATCTACAAGCAGCCCACCCGGGAGTCCTGGATCAGCTCGAAGGGTCGGGTGGTCCTGTTGGGCGATGCCGCCCATGCCACGGCTCCCTTCATGGGCCAGGGAGCCAACATGGCAATGCACGACGCCTTTTGCCTGGGTCAAATCTTGATGAACGACCAGATCCCGCTGCAGGATGGCTTGAAACTCTATGAGACCAGTCGGAAGCCCTACTGCGAAGCCGTGGTGTCCAAGAGTTCCATGGTGGGTGCCTTGCACACGGCCAGTGGATTCAAGGCAGCCTTGAGGAACAAGTTCCTGTCCTTGATGTTGCTGAGAAACATGAGGGCCGTGGTGGCCACAGATCCCACAGCTCGCAAGCCTTGGGAGAAGAGCCCCAGCTTCTTCCAGCAGTTGGGGAGGAAGATTCAAGGCATTTGTTCTCCCAAGGAAGCTGCTAAGGTCTAAATGTCCTCCATCCCAATCCTGGGAATGAGCCATAGCTGCCATAGCCATTAGCCAAGGCAGCTCGTTACTGGTCACCCCCCGTAAAATCCGATGCGGGGTGCCAGGCGCATGTACAGACGTTTAGTTTTGGAGCTTCGGCAACCACAGGATACCACAGGTGCCGAGCTCAGCTTGAACAGGAGCTCTACTTGACAAGTATCTCAGATTATCTCAGATTATCTCAGTATCTCTCTTGACTCTTTCCTGCTCAAATTGTGAGAAAACAGAAGATGGCTCAAACACCCCTGGGCAGTTCTGAAGGGTGATCCAACATGTCTTTTTTTTGAGGTCATGTCCCAATCATATCACTATTTACACCCCGAATGTTGTTGGGTACGTGCACTTCTAGCAAAGATATTTGCCCAAATAATATAGTTCACTCCCAATTTTCGTGACACTTTCTTTTCATGTAAAAAAACATGTAAACAAACATGTAAAACACATCCGGTCATGGGATTTTTCAGTGTTTCTCCATGTTTTTTTCTTTGTACATGATAGCCACAAGCCGAGGGACAATTTGTTGCCAGGTAGTGCACCGGGACTTGAAACTGGAAAATTTCCTGTACGAGAGCGAGGACGCTGTGCGAGAAGTTTGTCACAGGGTAAAATTTCCATTGGGTTTATCATGATGATGTATCCACATTTGTCCTACAAAAATACGAGAAAATTATAACTTTGCAGATGATAAATTTCTGATGAAGCAGGATTTAACTAGAAGAATCATATAAAATGTGGGGATATCATTGATATAATCTTTCATGCAATCTGATGTAACCAACAAGGTATATTTATGGGTGTCTGAAAATGTGGTTTTTGCGTTTTTTTTCCGTCCTAAATGGAAATTTTAATGAGGAACATTAGGTTCCTATTGAACATTGTGATTTTCCATATGGAGGTCTCCTAAAATGGGGGTACCCCAAATCATCCATTTTTATGGGATTTTCCATGAAATAACCCATCCATTTTGGGGGATACCCCCATTGATGGAGACTCCCACATATGTTAGTTTAGAAGGTAGACCCAAATGGCATGCTCCTCATCTTCATAATCTTCATGGATTATATAGATCATTCCTTGGTCCTTGAGGGACAACGGCAGGGGCGTCAGCTAACCTAAGAGGGATCCAAGGCTAGTCATTGCTAGGACTTTGTTGCAACCCACCAGGGTTGCTGATTTGAACTACAGTAAGACTGATGGTGTGAAGCTGCAGCTTTCTCTTGGGGGATACTGTGTCTCAACATCAATAGGTATCTTTCAGTAGCAAACACTAGTGATGGATCCCTGAAAAGGCTGTAAGAAGATGTAAGAAGCAGGGGTTTGACAAACACAATGGATCACAATGATATTTGATCAACGAAAACGCAGCTGTCCAAAGAACAAGCTGCTTTTCAACACTCCATTTTTCGCAGCAAACCTGTCAACGCCCTGTCAGCTGGAATCCTCACCTTGCGTTCAGGTTGGTGAATTAATTACCTCTAAAGGTATATCACGGTATATCATCATTGCCATGGCCAGAAAAAAATCCTGCAGTTCCAAGATTTTTGGCCAAGAAACAAACAACAAAAAAAAACCATGTTTTGGGCCACGTTTCATCAGGACTCGGAGCATTTGAAGATCATCGATTTTGGCTTCGCCAAGTGCGCGCCCGAAAAGGATGGCCATCCAAAGGGGCAAACGACTCGGATGAGGATCTAACGACTCGGATGTTCGTCGAAGTACTGAACTTGGGGTTTGAAAGTTGGTTACTGTAAAAAATCTATCGGAAAACTTTACGGGAAAGCCCACATGATCAAACTGTATTGCCATGCAATATCTTAAACTATAGGAAACCCCAAATCGGAAATGGAAATTGGTGAATCATAATATTACTGTAATCATATTTCGAGGAAACCAATGGTGAAAAGTGGCATGCTAAGTGTTATGAAACATCCGTAGTGGCTATTTTTTTTTCGCACCCCAGGGATTTCAGCAGCAACTTTCTGCGATGCTGTTGGGACCTAAAACCATTGACTCAGGATTGTCAAAGAACCACTATATACCATTAGGATCCATTAGGTTGCTTTGAGTTCATGTGGGTATTTGCTGTAGCCCAAAGAATATCATATGGTTTTTCTCTGTTTCTCCCCTGTCGATCCCCTGTTTTTTTTTGCGTCAACGCTGCGAGATGGTGGACTATCTCAATGGGTTTCCCAGTCGTCATGGGTGATCCCCAGTCGTCACCATGACTTGGATGATTCGGGGGTAGCCGGGTAGCAATGTACCAACCATTGATGTGGGGTCTCCATCAATGGGGGTATCCCCCAAAATGGATGGGTGATTTCATGGACAATCCCATGAAAATGGATGATTTGGGGGTACCAACCATTTATGGAAATCCCCTTTTTTGTTCAGTCTCCATCTCCAATCGATTTTTCAATATCGCAAGACCCTCCTTGTTGTCTCAAAACAAGGTACCCCAGCATCCAGCGGTTCATCAATCTCCCTACTGGAGTTGGGGGGATCTGCGAATTTACAGACTGACCCATTAAGGTGCCATTCTTCAAAAGTTGAATTCTATAGCTGTATTGGGGGATGGTCGCCAAGCAACTCGTAGGGATTTACATATATATATATATATAATATACAAAATCGATTATAAGGATTCCCTGTGTATATATATATATATATGTGTATATATATATCTCATTTTATATCCGGATTTAATATGGATATGGATGCTCATGGATTTTCATGGCCTGGGATCATAAACCATTCATCCCATGTAACCTGACCATGGCAAAGCCCATGGCAACATACGTGACGAATCCCCTCACGGCCGGCGAGGTTCTGGAATCGGGATACAAAGATGTCCCAGGCCACTCATCATTTTGGGAGTCTGGGGTGTGGCTAACACGGCGAGATGTTTTTTGTACGGGTGGGACATAACCAGCAAAAAATGATGGCAACATTTTGTCAGATCAAAGAGATCGTGAATTTTTATGGAATATCCATATCCATTAATATCCCATTCATATCCCACTCATATCGATGAATATCCATAATATAATATAAACTGAGATCAACGATTGGGAATTTTTGGCACATTTTGGCACTTTGGCTTTGTCCAAAATGGGCATCTCCTCTGTGGCCATTCAAGGATGAGGCTCATCGTCCTCTGGGTGTTGATTGCAGATACATTGCTGAGGATTGTCCCATAAAATAATACATAATACATAATAAGACATAATAAGACATAATAAAACATAATAAGACATAAGAAGATATAATAATACATAATAATAAATACAAAATGATACATAATGATACATAATGATACATAATGATACATAATGATACATTTTTCATAATGATATATATATATATTACATATATTATTGTATTGTAGATATATACCTGTTTTGCCATGCTGTAGCCACCCTTTTTACCCCTCACTTCCGACCACAGCCATCCAGCTCTGAAACATCAGCCGGATCGCGCGGATTGCAGAGCCTGGAACCGAACGAATGGCGTCGACTGTGCCGCGAAGCGAGTTGAAGTTCACCAAGATGTGCAGGCGACGCTGGAAATTTGGATGAGATTTTCTTTTTTTGTGAAAAGATCTAGAAGAATTTGCTAGCATCAAAATAGTACGGAATGACTTGGATCTATCTTTTGGGCACTCCTGTTATGCTCTAGTTTTATCATGTTTTATCGAACCTGGTTGAACAAAAACGATCTGTGCTGAAAGTCATTTACGGTCGGGAGATAATTCTTGTTACAAGCGTTTGATTACCAGAGGGCAAGAAAATCAAGAGCCTGATTGGATGTGCATGCCAGGAATTGTCAATGGAACATAAATTTAGACATGGCAATTCAATATCCTATATAATCCTACATATATATTATATTATATTATATTGTATTGTATTGTATTGTATTATATTATATTACATTACATTATATTATATTACATTATATTATATTATATTATATTAAAATATATTATATGGGGTGGTTCAATAGGAAAATTCGCAAACTAGAGATGGTGGATTTTCATGTTTTTTTTTTTTCGTCATGTTCGATGACCAAAAGGTACTGGGAATATGCACGCCCTGCACGCCCCCTGTAGGGCCGGATGTCGGTCATGTGCTTCTTGTCATTACTGTCAGTTTGGCCAGGCCGATGTAAGAAATTTCAAGAAATGCTTTTAGCTGGAATCTGAGACGATGACGACAAGTGCTCAAGTGCCCAACCAATGGATAGCCGCCCAAGCAATGGACCCTCTGAAACCTGACCCGTGTCCACTCTCCAGGCATTGGATCGCAGGGAAGTGCAACATGGGTCACTGGGTCTTCGATCGTTGTCAGATCGGGAAAGTGTCATTTCAAAAACACATGGGATATGCTCGGTCTGTTTTGGATTATTCAAGTGGGTCGTCCTATCCAGTGTCACTTGGGTCAAATTCGGAGCTAGGTATTTATACTGGATTCCTATTAAATGAGGATTTCCCAAGTAGCTATACTTCGAGTTTCCCGACCACGTGATAGTTGCATGATAGTTATTGCCGGCTGTATATCCCCTTAAATCCCCATTTATATCATCAATGTTGGTAAAACAAGAATAAACCATCCCCAATTTCACCATACATGTTGGTATAAAGCATTCCCAAATGGTTGGTCTATGTTGGTCTATGATTGTTGTTCCCAGATGATCCCATTTTTGGCATCAGAAATGACCAGGGAAATCTTTGCTGAAAAAATCGCCCGGTTTTTTCGGGATGTTGATCCCTGAACCAGTGCCCTGACCCCCCCATGTTGATAGCAGGCCGCAAAACAAAACGATGGTCCCATAGGGATTAAATCTTGATTTAATATGATATATGGTGATAATGATATATGATAATATTATATATATATAGACATATCTGGGTAAATTATAACAACCTCACTGTTCTCCCTCACTGGGAATCATGGTTTAGATATAGGGAATCATCCCCAAATGGCCGCAAGATTCAGGTTAGTGAAATACTATGATTTACTCAGATTACTCCTATCTGAAGATATAGATAGATATAGTGATAACTTACTGTTCTATCTTTTTGTGTGTTATAAAAAAACTCTCAAATCATATGGTTGCTTTCCCTGAAAGCGTTTCCCATTGATTCCTCTCTCTTCAAGCCACCTTTCAAAGCCTGAACCGGCCTCACTTTTTTGGTGGTTTCCATAGACATGGGGGTATCCCAATAGCTGGAGGGTTTATTTCATGGAAAATCCCAATTACTAAAATGTGTGATGAATTAAATAGGTAGCCCTATTTCAGGAAACCTCCATTTTGCAATGTTGAGGAAATGAATCATGGTTTGATGGTTAAATCAACTTAAACAACATGGTGAATGATAGGTTACCGGTTACCTATCATTTCTGTTGTGCCATTTTGGTAAGAACATCGACTTTGTGGCCATCCAGTTACAACGACATGCCCCGCCTCTGGGTGTTCTTCGACATGTCCCCAGGTCAAAGCTGCAACTTTGCTCATTCAGCATCTCGGCGTGATATGATCTTGCTCGAACAGTCGTGGAACCGGCTCCTAGGGCAGGGCAGCTCCGGGACTAAACCAATACATAACCAGAAGTGGGGGAAAGTGAGTTTCAATGTGTTTCAATATTATAGACCATGTTTGCTTCTTTCGATCCTTTCGATCCTTTTGTGGTTTTCCGTTTTGACGTCCAATTTCGCTCCAGGTTCCTTTCGCTCGTTCCTTTTTCTTCTGTTTAGACGCCTCTGGTGATGAAATGTTACCCCTATTAGAATGACTGGTTCAGACATGTTTTTTGTATACCAAAAATAAGTATTGTTGATAATAGAATGAACGTCGTGCTTTTGAAATCCCTGTGATAAGCATGGACTGCAATTCGGAATTTACATATCTCCAGTTATACTAGCGCGGGTTACTAGTTGGGCCATGGTGAAAACAAGGTTTAGTTTCCCATCGAAGGGGAAGGTCAATGAATTTTCACAGGGGTTTTGCTGTACCCTGTATGTTCGGAATCATTGATGATTGGATGACCTTTTTGCACATGTTCGGAATGACATACATACTGGATATAATCCATAACATCCAGTCACATCCCATAACTCATGATCCCTACTCATTGATCCCGTCTACCATCCGGTAATCATGGCAATAGAACATTCAGAAGCATTTAGTTCGCTGATATTTTTTTCCCATGATATATCTATGTTTTCCCTCTCTTAGCATTCTTATGGCTTCAACCACCCAAAATATGGCAACAAATGATCGCCATCATCGTACTAACATCGTTAAACCTCATTGAACATCATTAAAACCATTCATTAAACATCATGAAAAACCTGATTAAACATCATTAAACCATCTTTTCATATCTTTTCCCATGAGATTTCCATCCATTTCTTTTCCCTCCATGACTCTTGGGAGTTCCCCCAACGTCCGTCTGTCGATGTCTGTCGCCTCAGGACCTGGAGCTCAGAGAGCAGCCGAACCTCGTGGCCACCCAGCTCTGTTTCCGTTTCTCCGCCAAAGGCCGGGCGCCAGTGCCGCCGCGCCGGGGGGAAGCTGCTGGAGTATCGGTGGATCGATTGGGGATCTATGGGGACAACAAAAAACTCATTGACTCACTAGTGGTATTCGGGTCTAGCTATTTTTTCAGGAATTCCACAACAAAACACTATGATTCAGGTAAGAATTTAGGAGGATTTTGGTATGTAAAGATATTAGATAAACTAATAGCAAGCTTAGTTGACGAGTCTAAGGGGGATTTCTCCAGCACAAATTAGGAGAGGCGACAGAATTGATGGTTAGAATGTGTCAGAGCGGGGTTCCAGGGCTTGAAAGAAAGGATCCAAGCTGTAGAAAAAGGGACAAAACAGAGAAAACACCTCCAACGTGCAGTTACACATCATTTCCCAGATTTCCATGACTTATATACACTTACACCCTAAATTTAAGATGGTACCCAATCATTGCAATATCCAATTGGGGACACTGATACCCACAAATATAAGGGTTCCATGTGGCTTGCTGGAAAATCCCCCACGGGAGTTGGAGGATTTCCCAGCTTTGGTTACTTATTCATTACACCCATCAAAAACAACCAGACATTCCCATGTTCATGGTTAGTTTAACCATTTACTCCCTATTTTTCAGCATCATAAATCCCCATGATATTCCAATTATAGATCCCGTATATGTTCACTATGTTTGATAATCAAATCCCTAAAATCCCATGTTTGATGAGATAAAACCACATTAATATCCATGAAATCCCTAAATTATCACTAACAAATACAACCCGCATTGTGAATTCTGTTGTAAATAACCTATATTATGCTCGTTTTTAATTCTGAAACCGGCGAGCCTCCAAAAACCGAGGCAGATGTAATAAAGGTGCCAAGTGCACCTTCGCCCATGGTCGAGAGGAGTTGCGCAGAACTGAGAAACGTCGAGACTCGCGACTTGCTACCAAGAGATTTTTCGGAATTTTTGTCAAAGTTTTTTTTTGCTTAAAAAAGTAAGGATGTGTTGACGTTTTTGTTTTTAACTTTTTTAAACGTTTGTTTTGTTTGTTGTTTTTTGTGTTTCTAGTGAGTTGTTTTTTGTTAGGGATGGTTTAAATTGGTGGTTGTGGATTAGGATTAGGAGTTAAAACGGTTTTTAATATATTGTTAGTCAGGTTGGTGAACCGTTCTTATCTATCCATAGCATGGACAATCAAGAAATCCTTCTTAAGCAAGCAGTAGCTGCAGGATTGAGACTTACATACCATTCAAATTGTTGTGAGTAGCACTGTAGTACTCACATTTACCCTCTGGTAATTTAACATAGCTATTGAAAATGGCCATTTATAGTGAGTTTTCCCATTAAAGATGACGACTTTCCATAGTCCAATGTAACAACAAAACCTTTCATTAACTCCGCTGGTTCATCTCCGTATTTTTCTCGCTGGTTCATATGTATCTATGTTGACTATGTCTGAACTGAATTTGGTTGTTTAAATTCCAAATTCCAAGTGTTTCATACTTACCTCTGGTTTTGTTGGTTCAAACTCCTCAATTTCGCTTGCATTGTGTTGCGTTCGTAACTGGGGAAACTAACCCCCACAAACACTAACCAGGTACAATTTCGTGCGGTGACCCACCTGATATCAACATATCCCAGAACATATTCCAAAGAAATCCACAGCGTATGGTTTCATATGGTTTCATATCCCCATATATTGTACCCCTCCAATATACCCCGTGATACCAGGCGACGTGCGAATCTGGAGCCGATGAGGGTCAAACTGCAGGCAACTCCAGAACTTTCCGTATGTTTACAGCGGGGTATTGCATGTATGGGACAGGATATAACGAAGAACAGTCTAGATATTTGGGCCATTTGGGATGTGGAGTCAGTAAGTGATTAATAATAACCATATTATACGCAAGTTATATACAAGTTGGGGATCAAGAAAAGGACTTGAATGAACCGCTTCCTATACGTGGGATGTCCAAGTGTAGAGTCGTTGATCAGCTGAGCCATGAACATCTCACCGGCTTTTTGGGACTTCACTGGGGTAGGGTTTTGACCTATATATATATACATACCGATATTACACTTAATATATATATATATTTATACATATTATAATATACATTATATATATAAATATATGACATTATACAATATATGTATATATATGTATATACACACCATATGGTTTGAACCTACCTTGTGTATTGTTTTATAGGGACACCTATTTACCAGCATTTCAGAAGGGATGGCAAAACGGGGTATGTTTCGTGGCTTTAGTTTCTGCGGACAAGCCTTGGTTTCTTGTGTTCCGAACATACCATGCCATGGATTGGTGGGTTCATTGAACAACACACCGTCTGGTAAACTAACAGTTGGCTATAGAAAATGGCCCATGCAAAGAGTTGATTTACTTATTAAACATTGTGATTTCCCATAGCAAACTGTTAGTTTACCAGAGTGTAAATTATCTTGTTGTCTGCTGCCGCACTGTTTCTGCAGCAAATCGAGACGTGCAAAACCTCGGATCCAAAGGGTTTTCGTAGACTTGACCCACATAGAGTGAAAACCCCAAGGACTTCTACGGCGAAGAGTTTAGTGAATGATATCTCTGTCCGAGATTGGGATATGATATATATATATAATATAGATACATACCGGTATGTTTAGGTACTAAGCAGGTAACAAGTAGCCATTGACTTTCCCCTATGGTTGAGCCCGTGCTGTCCATGCCATTTTCATTGGGACATGTAATAAATATCCCTGTGTGAGGCATGGTGTTGATCATGGAAATGCCAGGGTACTCCCTACTGGTACAGCTATCCCCAAACAGATGAAGCCTGCTTCATTTTTCACGGCCAAGCCTTCTTCTTGGGGCTTATGAAAAGCGTATTGTTGGGGAAGACCTTGGGAGCTCCCCAGCTGCACCGTGGCAGGATGACTGCAGGGATCAAGTGGCCGTGACAAGCGTCACACTGGCAAGCGCACCCATGTCCGTACAGGCAGGGTGTACTCAAAATGTCCATTTTTTCATGGGAAAATGGTGATTCACCCGTGGATTTAGGGGTACCAAATTTTCAGACAAACCCAGATGTTGGGTATGTTCCACCCCATTCCATCCGCTGATGAATCATCATTTTCCGTCAGACCCATGTATCTCAAGTTGACTAGTTATATCATATCCCATTACATTCCTTCAAATGGTTGGTTCCCCCATTACATCACCGTTACAAACCCAAAATCTTCATTAAAGAGCGTTGAAACTGGTGATATTCCATCAATCATATCCCATCAAATATCCAACATACCACCATATATTGTTGGTCAAATACCATTAAAAATCCAATTATAGATCCATCAGTTCCCATGATTTCCGATCATTTCCTATCATTTCATTGATATCATCGCTGGTTAGTTACATTAAACGACCACATATCGAAATTACATCCCTTTTTGAACCATATCTTGCTTAAAGACGCCATCTAAAAAAATGGTTAAATACAATATATATATATATTTGTATACACCATATATTCAAATACCTCAGCTTGGTTAAATACTATTAAACACCACGTTCTGAATGGTCAAATACCATATGCCGGATGGTGCCCCCCAGTTATGTTTGTTGATTTATAATCCCCTTTAACTACAGTTATATTCCCTTTAAACCCTAGTTATTGGAAATCAAAACCGCATTGAAATGGCTCAGCCAGTTCCAGTTCCGCAGGATTTGAGCTGCGGGCTGCTCTCGGTCATCTCGCCGCCTCCGGGACTGGAACCGCCGACACGTCAGCCTTTGAGCATCGATGCGCTCCTACGCAAGGCGAGAAGATCTATGCTATGATCTTGAATGAGAAATTCTATGGTTTGTGGATGTTTATGGTTTTCATATATGACGGCTAATATATGGTTAGTATGATATGAAGAATTCTATGGTAAATATAATTAGTAATGAGAAATTCTGTGGTTTATGGTTAATATATGGCGGCTAGTATATGGTTTGTGGCGGATTCTGGTGCACCTGAGAATTTCTACCGCTGAGAATATTTATGGTTTATGGTAGATATATCAAACTAGTTATATAGGTGCCTGATTTTTTCTCAGGAGCCAGTGTGTTATCAGAATACCTAGACCCTCCAAGTACACCAAGAATGGGCAAAAAGTATTAAACATTTGTGGTAAAGCACTATTTCTATGGGTACAAATGGAGGGTCTAGGTATATAGAATATACATTATCTGTGGTTTATGGTAGATTGAACTGGTTAATCGGGTTTATTTTAGCCAACATTAACCATGTGGTAAACCCAATGCCATGCCAGCACCATCCCATTAGCCAAGCATGACTGAGGGTCATTTTGCATCATCCGAACATATCCGAACTAATTAGATGCAAACCCAACACCAAACCTCTATTGGGGATGATTTTCTGATTTTTCCCACATTATGATCAATCTAATGGGTCAACCTTGGTATGGATTTACCATCAATAACTGGAGGAAACCTGAATAATACGGAAGATTTAAGCAACAATTCCTGGAAGAGTTTTTTTTTTGTGTATGTGTGGGATATAACTCGACTAAAAAATCGTTGGTCAGCCTTAGATGGGTAGTTTAGTACTCAAAGTAAAATGGAGAAACCAACTGGAATAGTATAATAAACTATTGGTGCATGATTCTAGAGATTCTTCAATCTACTTCTATATACATATATACACATTGTAAACTACATTTTATTGGAATCATGGGGAATTATTCACCAACAATTTAATGGGGATATTTCAGTAGGATCGTGGTTCAGCAAAAAAAGGATGGGTAGTTGCTTATGGCACTTGAAAATACTAACCAGCTCCATGACATGAATTAGCAGAGTATCTAAGATTGGGGATGACCCGCGGATTTTCCGGTTGCTGAATCCACCAGAACTGGGGAATTTCAAAGATACATGTTTTATTTTGCTTGGACCTTGAAACATATCCAAGTATACATATGCAAAAGCGGAGGTCATACAGTTGTACATGTTTATCACATCATACGTATTCGTATGTATATAGAGCATATACACGAATGTGTATGTCTGAAGCATATGTGGGGCCCCACATCATTTTCTGTATTGCAACTGCAACTTTATCGGTGTTCCCATTTTCGGACACACCCATATAAGCCCGTATATTCATCATGTGGCATTTTTCAAATAAAAAAACATGTTGCTTGTGTCCCATCTCTTCAATGCTTCGCAGCGTTCAATTGGGCTGGTGGCTGCTGGTTTCAAAAAGTCCAAAAAAGGCAACCTTTTTGAGGAGAGAAACATTACCACTGAAACGTCAACTAGAGACAAACTCCACAATTTGCCTGATTTGTTTCGCCCCTAGATTTCAACGCAGATGTCATTTAGAGCAACTGCTAATATAATTGCCTGAGTTATCCTATGATCGGTATGCCATTGTTTTTATATATCATTATAAGCCACTTGTAACTTTTTCACCCGAAACAACCTCTGGCGCACCGAAGAAACTTTCGCCAACGGCCAGGACTGTTCCGAGACGGTCAGTTTGGCATCCACCCGTAGCCCCAGCCACTCAGTTGATGATTCGGCATGGAGCGTGTTTTTCTTGCATAATTTATGGGCAGAATTTTTAACATCGCTACAGTAAATGTGGTTTAGACTCGAAATAATGATGATATTTTATGGGATATACTATAATTAGTTAGTTCCAACCAAGAATGTTCAAAACCGTTCAGGGCTTTTACTATCCTATATATATACACGTATATATATATATATGTATATTACACATATGTATACTATATACATTGGGGAATTGTCATAATCCATGAGCACGGAAACATGGTGGGTGTGTCTGTAGCCGTACTATTTTTTTAGAAACATGAAATTTCCGGTGCGCTATGAATTACCGGACATATCCATCTATGGCCATTCTGGGGAAACCTGCCAGTTTATGGGATACTATGGGATACATCAATGGGAATTTGATGAGGCTAAAATGGGATGTTAGTCATGGGATGTTTGCTCCATTTGTGGCCATTCTAGGTTGGGGAACATGATGATTGATGATGATGATGATGATGATGATGATGAAAACCAATGGATGGAATGGGCCGGGCTTTTCCCCTCAAACCCAGGGTAGGGAATGGACAACATGGGGAACATCTTTTCCCAGGTGTGGCGGTTTGGTATCACCATTTTTTGGTGCAGTTGGGGTGGTGTTTATGGCTATAAGCATGTGATAGCTTCCATAAATTGGGATAACCCCTGTATATAAGTTAATGCCTTACCCTCTGGTAAACATACAAAAAGCTATTGAAAATGGCCATTTATAGTTGATTTACCCATTAAAAATTGTGATTTTCCATAGCTATGTTAGTTTACCAGAGGGTAATGGTAATCTTTTGTGCCAATCCTGCTTTAGATTCAGATCCCAACTCCTTCATTCCCTTTCATTTCAGGGCTTTGAAACCACCGATTCGACATCAGACAGCCCTGAATTCCAGGTACACTGGTACACGACCCACTTTTGATGTTGGTTACATTGGTGATACCCCGCCACAGTTATGGCCCTTTACCAGTTATACGTACTTATAACCCCATTAATGGAATGTTTAATCCCATTGAAATAACCAGTTAGAACCATTTATAATTGGTAAACGGCCATAACTGCAGCACCATGGGTTTTCCATTGATTGGGGTTGGATCACCCAACTCAGGAGATGAAATGTGAGGCTGGACCATTTTCTTTGGACCAAAGCTGATTGGGGCCGTGCTTCTCAGTCGGTTTCCCAATATATGATCATTGAACGATACAGTAATATATATATATATACATATCATTTATACATGATATATCATACTAAAATGAACTAAGATATCTATATGTATATAATTAAATCATATAGTTATAATAGTTATATAAATGTATATATGTTATGTATATAGTATATCCATAGACATAATGTTTTTTTTTTTTTTTTTTTTTTTTTTTTTTTTTTTTTTTTTTTTTTTTTTTTTTTTTTTTTTTTTTTCCCTTTGTTGTTTTTCTCCACTCTCCCCTTGGGGGTGTGCCCGAGCTTTATTTTTTTTTATTTTATA
>Ga0126342_10013066_pt1 | contig 14749 bp, 13 predicted proteins | sample Cyp1metagenome_FD_92528 | JGI IMG/M metagenome (GOLD analysis project Ga0126342, IMG submission 92528) | Coral microbial communities from Lord Howe Island, Old Settlement Bay, Australia - Cyphastrea 1 metagenome | ecosystem: Host-associated > Invertebrates > Cnidaria > Coral ... | reverse complement strand
CTGCTGCTGCTGCTGCTGCTGGTGGCTAGCTGCAACGCCTAAAAGCGAACCACTCCCAGCGGCAAATCCCCATGGCAGTGAAGGACGGAAAAGCTTCGAAATTGCACCGCAAAAATGCCTAACGTAACTTCTGAAACCCATAGAAAATAATGATTTTAGCTACTTAGTAGTAGTAGTAGTAGTAGTAGTAGTAGTAGTAGTAGTAGTAGTAGTAGTAGTAGTAGTAGTAGTAGTAGTAGTTAGCAGTAGTTAGTAGTAGTTAGTAGTAGTTAGTAGTAGTTAGTAGTAGGTAGTTAGTAGTTGGTAGTTAGTAGTTGGTAAGTAGTTGGTAGTTAGTAGTTATTGGTAGTAGTAGTAGTAGTAGTAGTAGTAGTAGGTAGTAGTAGTAGGTAGTAGTAGTAGGTAGTAGTAGTAGGTAGTAGTAGTAGGTAGTAGTAGTAGTAGGTAGTAGTAGTAGGTAGTAGTAGTAGGTAGTAAGTAGTAGTAGGTAGTAGTAGTAGTAGTAGTAGTAGTAGTAGTAGTAGTAGTAGTAGTAGTAGTAGGTAGTAGTAGTAGTAGTAGTAGTAGTAGTAGGTAGGTGGTAGTAGTAGTAGTAGTAGTAGTAGCAGTAGCAGTAGTACCTCTTTTTCCCTTACGCGCTCCCCCTTGCGTCGGCCGGGGTCGGCGGATAATATTAACCAGGAAGTTGCTCACAGGAAGGGTATGGAAAACTGCAAGGCAACATAAAGCAACTGTGTATTTGATCATATTTGACCCTTTTTATCCCTTTTTGCCCCAGACGAAAAGTTTTTTGTTTGCCCTTTGGAGCTCTGTGCGAAAGCCAAAACTACCAAAAGCTGATACAGGTCTTGACAATCTTGATGATACTGTATGAATCTGTATGACATATATGAGACTGCATTGTTACATTGTTCGTGGGGTGACGGTTTGCCTAACGGCACCCTTCATGCAACCGAGGACACCCCCGGCATCACCCTGGTTCGGCCCATGGAGACTTTTGGAGATGACGATTGCCCCAAAGGCCACATGGAAATTCTTTTTGAGGACGCCACGCTACACTTTGTCCTCGCAGACCGTCGCAGACTTCAGTATGTACTGAAATGTATTGACTTTCTGAATGTTCAGACTAAGATTCCTCAAACATATGTGGTCTCCCTCTTGCGAAAGAAGCAGCAACATTTATGATGTGCACCGTGCAAATTCACTCAAGAGTGCCCCAGGATGTTCGCGTGCCATTGGCCAACATGATATGGGGCGAGGCGGGACCCACAGATCCCATCAAGATCATTTGTTCATTTTTGTTCAACAATGTGTGACACCACGCAACTGTAACTGCGGGTAGCAAACTTGTAACTGCGCTGGTGGCCACCACGTCACTACGTGTCTCTGGCAACGTTCTCCTTCCAGGGCCGCGGATTTGAAATTGCCCAGTTGCGCTTGGGTCCAGGGCGTACAGTCCTCAGTCATGGCACCGTACTGTAGGTTCTAACCGAACAGCGTCATTTTAGTTGACCTTTGGATGCCTTTGGTGTATTGCAGATGCTGGTTGTGATGTCATCCATGAAAACTTCCGGAAACACCAGTGGATTTTTACTCAGACGCTGGAGGTTTTTGTTGTAGTATTGCTTCGATGTTTCCTAGATTTATATACGTATACGTAGTCCTCTACGACCGAGATTAGCTTTGCTATTCCAATCTTCCGGACTGCCTGGTTTATCTGGAGCTGGTCAACTGCCATCCTTCCATTTGCGACCATCTCACAGAAACCTGCAAAACAAGTTTAATCTGGATGGATCTTCATATTATAATATATGAGCTACAGCCAAAATTTAGCGTAATGGAAAGTAGTATTCGAGACATCTGTATTTTTGGAAATTGAGCTGGGGCTTGGAATCTGGAAAACCATAATACCAGTACACTCTTCAAACAACGATAACATTTGCTATATTCCCAAAACTTGAAAAACTATGATACACTCTTCAAAAATTGATGACTTGGAGCTATATACTAAATATTGACCATGGCCCATATGCATGATGTAGACTACTTGATCTAGTTGATTGGTTAGCTACTCACTTGGTTGCTTGGTTGGTTGGTTGGTTTGTTGGTTGGCTAGCTGGTTCTTTAGAATGGATATACAGACGGACAGACAGCAAGCCAACCAGCCAGGCAGGCAACCAGACAGACAGGCAGGCACAGAGATAGAGAGTGACATAGCTAGGATTAGCTAGGTACATAGAAAGATAGATACATACCCAGCAGCCAGGCACGCACTACATGGACCCACCACATACACTACCACATCTTACCACCTCACGAAGCCAAAATCGTGTTCACCATTCCCATCCGGACTCCACAATGATCCAGACATATTTTGACATATTTTGACACAGTCTCACAACAACATCTCACGACAGCCAGATGGTGGCCCTGCAATCATCTTGTGATTGGACCATTTGAGTCGTCAAGTGGTCAGCTGTTTAGAAGTTTAGACCATTGGTATACCATTTGCATGCAGTCACGAGTCACGCCCGGAGCACGTGTCGGAGGACTCTGCAGATGCCAGGAAAATCAAAAAACCCTCTATCGGTATTCAGTATCACAACATTTCACAACTATAGGCCCTGACAAGTGTCTCTTGCCCATTGGAAATGCCAGGCATACACCATTGCATGCGCATGATCGGACAGGTGCCTGGACAAGTCTGGTGGTAGATGAGTGGCTGGTGTGGCCTCATGGCATGTAATGTTGGAGATTGCCGAACCATGTCGCTCTTGGATCTTGAATTCTAGTTCTGAGTCTCGAGCTAGTCTGTTGCTGTCACGCAATCGAAATATCACGCGCTTCAAAATTTTATGTGGTAGCTGCTTCGAAAGGCTCGAGAGAGTTTTTTGGTGAAGCGTGAGGTTGTACATGGAAGACATTCCTCATTTCGAGACTTGTTTGAACCAGTTGTACTAAACACGAAGAGATGTCCTGACCAGGCAGAACGTGCTTTGAGCCACATGTGCCGACGGGGTCCCAGTATGTCGCAATCTTTTGATACTCAATGGATCTTAATGGATCTAAATAGATCTAGTGTTTAAGAAAAGTACTGTTGTTTAAGTTAAAGTCTTGTTTGTTTGCAGACGTTACACTCAAGGAAATGCTTTCATTGTCATTCACATTGTCATTCGAAACTTCATAAACTTCCCATCTCATCCATCTCAGGTCGAGCAAGTTCGCGGCAAGCCTTTGGACAAAAGCTCTCAGAGATGGGCAGTGTTGCACGAAACTGAGCGAACCGGAGCCAACAGAGCCAGTGCAGCACAAAGATGCAGAAAGCATAAAGCGAAGTGCAACATTGTGTCGTATTGTGTCGTACAGGCAAAACTTTTACATACTTTTACGACCCTTATGTGATTTTAGAATATTTTAGAATATAGTTAACTGTCAGCAACTCGACTACAATTATATAATTAGTTTGGTTTTGTTCGGATTTTAGATGGATCACATACACATTATACACATTCATACAGTAAGGACACTGCATAAGGTCGAGCTGTTGAGGTAGACTGAGGCATGGGCTCATCTGAACTTTCTGGAGCTGATCTAGTAATAATAGTATTCTGAAGTATCAGAAGTATCTGAAGTGGCAGATGTCGAGGTCCAGCAGATTGCAGAATGTCGAGCAGAGATTGACCAGGCAAGAGAGAGAAGACAAGAAGAAGTCACGAAGACATGTGAATGAAGAAATAGAATGTTATATAGTTATAGAATGTTATAAATAGAGGTATGAAACTTGAATGGACTTGAATACAAAGTGCAAAAGGTGGGTACCCTAGGGCCTTAATGGTTTTCCTTTTCCGTGTGAAGGTGTAATACTGTAGTTTGCACTAGGTCACAAGTGGCTAGAGTGATCCTTGGCATTCCTTTGTATATACTATATAGTATATATTATTTATTATACTATACGCTTCTTCGCAAGCGTTTCCACCGGCCATTCCCGAAGCGGTTTGGAATGACGTCAATGAAGAAGTAATGAAGATATATAATTGAATAGATTATAGGTCATGATTCGGTCACGTTTGTTTTTTCTCAAAGATAATGTTAGTGGGGCGGGATTAAGCTCCATGGATGAGACCACGAAAAGGCGAAAAGGTGGCAGAACCGCGAAGTGCTTCAAGTAAACTTTTGATCCGCGAAAAATGGCGGTTTGCAGATTAAAGAATTCAGATCAGACCCCATATAGAAATATAGAAAATATGTAGTAAATTATATGAATACAGAATACATGATAATGCTCCTACATGATCGTACATGCATATTCTGCGCTGTCCCAGCGGGCAGGCTCGCCTTCTCGTTCGGGAGGCAGCGGACAGGATGGACAGGCACGGTACTCAATGCGGGATCATGGGGGATCCAAAAATGAACAAGGTGCCTAAACAATCCTAAACAAATCCAAACAGACCTAAAGAGTCTTTTCCACACTTGTAGCATATTGTATTGCCTATGAAACTGTGATGGCTGTGGCATGACGGATCTTGTTGAATCGACATGATCATGGTTTGACAATGTTTGACCTCGTGGAACTTCTACAAGAACCATTCGATTGAAATTTGGATATATTTGGATCTATAGAAACTGAATTACATGGATCATAAGGCCTTCAAACTGGACACGGCCATGCTGGTACCGTGCTTTGCTCTTGTTGTAGCTAGGAGGTGCCGCTGGATGCCGATGCAACTAGCTACTGGCACTTAAAGTCCCATTCACAGCGTAATGAAACCATGTCAAATCTAGGACAATCGCAGATGTGCTGACTTCCCATGACCATGCATGTGTCTACATACACCACTTCGGGTTCAGAGTTGGCAGTAGTGGCAGTAGTATAAAGATCTGATATTGGCTGCTGGCACAGGCTTGGCAACACTGACCACTACACGAGGAAGCTTTTGAGCTTGGTGAAGGCACCTTCTACTGTAACTTCAAACTCAAACAGAAAGTTGCAGCGTCTTTAGCGAAGCTAAGGAGGCTTCCCAACAGCCACAAAGTACGTCAAGTTATATACCCAAAGACATTTGAGCAACCGTCAAAACTCGCGGATACTAAGATATGTATTGGCTGGACATTGGTTTTCAGAAAGTGCAAAAAACTGTGGATGGGACCTTTCCAGATTATGTTGATGTCCTTTTCATGAACAAGGAGTTTTGACAGCCGCACATTTGATTTCACTTCAGGGGAGAGTTCGGTCAGATTCAGTGAAAATAGCTAGTCTATTGATGCCTATTCCTATGCCATTTCTAGAACAGTACTCAGAGTCAGTTTGGAGTTTGCGCATTCATGTCATTCATGCAGTGATGTACATGAGCTTGTTGCGGATGCTGACTGGTTTATCGTGACATATCGTGACTATGTAGCTCTAGAAAGGCAACATGACTACCGCACAGAAACTCGACACTCCACACTTTACACTCCACACGTTACACTTTACACTCCACACTTTACACTTCACACCCCACTACAATCCACACTGTACACTGTACATCACTGTACACTCTACACTTGACACTCTCCACACTTTAGACTTTACACTCTACACTCCACACTACACACTCCACACTTGACACTCCTCACTCTACACTGTACACTTCACACTCTACACTTTACACTCCACCCGTTACACTCACCCTTTACACTCGACACTCTACACTCTACAATTTACGAAGACTCTGAGAATTGCTGAGTAACGAATTCACCTACAGCTTGAGAAGCTGACACACACACAGAGTGTCTCTCACACACACAGCGCATGTCTGAGTTTACTTTATGTGGATGCATCAGATCATGCTGCAATCCTCTGATCTGGATCAGCGCAAGAAACCACCAGCTGATTGATGCTGATTGTCGCATAATATTTGATGACCACAGACCCAATAGACAACATGATCAGGTCCATACGACACGTAGATTCAGTGTAGATGGTTGTATGGCTTGTATGATTGCTATTCATTTTGATTTGGCCTTTTCATCCTTTTGGCTTGTGATTTGGAAGCTTTCTGCTGTTCATTATCGTTGTCTCCCTTGTTGACTGCGTCAAGTTACCGTAATTCTAAGAGGGAATGCTGAAGTTGTGGTGGGTGTAGCACTAACCAGCAAAGTATTTTGCATCAGTTTGACATTCCTTTCATTTCTTTTCTGATCACTGATAATACTATATAATACTGATATATTCAGATCATTATTGTCAGTGTCATCATCATCTCATCGCCATGATCCTCCGTTCATGAATCATAATCCATCACGAATCCAATTTCATCCGCCATCGATCCCGTGTCCTTGTTCAGCCTTGCAAAAAGACTTCTCAAGGCAGTGGTGCCTAGCATGTCCGACGGCCCAGTTGATATCAGTTATACAATTATGATCAATTATGATTGACATGTTAATTTATGTTAATTGATGTTAATTGATAATTGATGGTACTCTCGGGCAAATGCAAACACCAATTTTCACACAGATGTGTATCATTGTGTATCTACTTGCCAAGCACATTCAATCATGTCCAATCTCTCACATTTGAATCGACGCATATGAAGTCAGGGGATTGAAGTTTTTCCCCAGAATAAAGGAGGTCATAGGAATCGGACAAAGTTTGTAGGCTCAGAATCGGACAAAAGCAGAAAGTCATAGAAACGCCTTTCCTATCACATCCAATGACATAAAAATGAAATCCAAACTCTGACTGGAGGACACAACGCGTTGTGGATCGTGCAATGCAGATCCATGGTGGGGTTGGAGGACGAGAATGATGGGCAAGCTGGGAAGTGGTGTTGAAGCCACAGCCTTGTGCTGAGAGGATCTGAGAAGTAAACATGCAGGCTGAATCTTGCTTGTCGGTAGAGGATGATAGTCTCAACTTACTCGCTTTGTTTGCGTCGTTTGGCTGGTGAAGTAGGATGGTACAGGCCAATCTAGTTCCTGCACAATAACTAGTAACTAATACAGGTATGGAGTCTGGAGGTTTCTGCATGATGATATCAGTTTCATTGTGAGCCGATCGACGTTCTTGATTGCTACGTCCAGTACAGTATTGCATTTGCACTACTTGTAGGCGGACACTGAGACTTCTCGGGTATCTTTCAGCGTGCCCCCACGCCACTGGTCTGAACACTCACTAGAAGCTTGACAAACGGTTGCTTTTAGGGTAAGTTGCCATAATTTGCCATACATTGTCCATTGATGTCGATAGGAATTCACATCCTTCAAACTGCTTGAATATGCAATGAGCCTCCCCACCTTTTTCTGATTGTTTGCCAAAGGATCTCAAGACAGTTTCTTGCCCGCTGCCTTTGTTGGGCGCAGACCTCAAATGTGAGACCTTTTCACCATGATTTTGCCTCTGATTTGTATTCTTCATCTACGTTGAATCCAGGCTTTCCATGGCTTTCCTCAATTTAGCATCGTGCATATCCTCCAGCTTCATTCACAGCTACAATCTACGGCGACCAATCAAGGTGTCGGAACCTCCGCTGGGCAGATGGCCCGGACGAGGCGCGGGACTCGTTTGCGGAAAAAGATATGAAACATATGAACAAAATTGAACAAATATGAACAAGGTATGAAAAGAATTGAACAGATATGAAAAGTTCACATTTGTGTCGACTGCACGCCAGCAGTACTGCTCTGAAACACCCTACTGATCCCTACTGCACTTCTTGGTTGATTTTCGTGAGCATGAGGAGTGAACAAATTTAATTCTCTTCCTTCTCCAGCTATTTAATTTGGTCTTCTGATCTCTGTTTCTGGAATACTTTGGATGCAAAGCTATATTGTGATGCAGTGTTAGTTCAATATATACTTGATTTCTGTATGTTTTGTATGGATATTAATGATATATATATATATATATATATTATACGCACATGTGATATGGAATTATGACGAATTATGTGTATATATCACATCATAAACACTCGCACAAACACACACACACAGACAGAAGAGTAAACAAACCGACCTCAGCCTATTGTCTGCAAATTCCCCTTACCTCCACACCTCCCTACCTCCCCTCCGGCAGAAGTTGAATCTACATACCTGCATAGAGGTACGAAAAAAGGCAGGCAGGTAGGCAGGCATCTAGGTAGGAAGGGAAGTGCACGCCTCCATACAGAGACGTGGTGCAGACCTACTTGCCTGATCTTGCCTGCATATCCGTTCAAAATTCCCCCCATCAATTTGTCCATGATCATGTGTCCGACGTGTCCCAAGCACTGAATGCAGTCTTGCGTTTATACATCATCAGGTGCATTGGAGAACGGCAGGACGTTTGGAGCTGTCGTTTCAAAGGACTGCTTTGCTTTTGTCCTGAGCAATCTTCAAGCCCATGTTGATTTGAATTCTGTGCCCCTGTCTTGTCAAATCACATTTATGTTTTGACTTTGACGATGGCCGTTCAGATTTGACAGCGGAATACGTACTAGATATTCAGGATTTTGTTGTAATTTGTTGAAACAGAGGGATAATTTTTGTTGTGCTTATGGGTGCAGACTTCGTTGAATCCTGTCGTCTTCAACGCAGTTCTGTAGCATCAACAGATCTCGATTTTAGCGATGCTGTTTGCTGATGTTTGGTGTAGAGGAAACAATCCCCGCTCTACCAGATCGAGCTGTATGACCATGACAAAAGCACGCCCTTCCGTGCTAAGCTTTGAGATGGATTGTCCATCGGAGCAATCCTAGCCCCAAGCAGGTTGCAATTTTGTTGATGATATAGCATTTTGCTTCCAAGACTCATGTGTCCTTTTGAGTAATTGACTTTGATCTTTTGATTGACTTGCTTTGGCTGCCAGTTGTCCTTTAGGCCAACTGCCATCATTGTATATTTTGTGTAGGATGTTGTACTCGTAGTGACGTAGTGGAGTAGGAGTAGGAGGTCTTAGCTTCAGACTTTTGCTAGCAACTCAGTGCGAAGTCACACGTGTCGGTGCGAGAAAGGAGTGGAAAAGAACAGCCGAGAGAGGGTCTGAGAGGGTTCACAATGTTTCACATTCTGAAGTTCTGGCATTGCACAAGCACATTTCAGAATTTCTGACCCAACCCTTCACCGATCTTGAGGTCAGCTTCCTAGGTGTTGGAGCCATGTCGCTTCTCGGCAGAATCATCAGTCAAAGCAATTGAGATCCGAAGGCCGAATCATGTGATGATAACGGACAGCAAAGCTAGTTTTCTGCTAGGCTTGCTAGGCATGCTTGTGATTGCTGGTCCCGGGCTGGGAAAGAATGGTAAAGCCATCGGTCAGAGTGAGTGAGACTCTTTGGTACATGATCTCAAAGCTTGGCATTCAATTGCATCAAGATTCATCAAGACTCAACTATTCAACATTTTCCAGACGCCATAAGGCTCCAAAAAAGCTTTTGGCTTCAGTTTATATATTCTTCCACAAATCCTTGTTGAGCAAGTGTGTAAGAGTTACAGCAGCAGATCGTAGACTTAAAGAGAATGATGATCACAACCAAACCAACGGTTTGACAAAGATGCTTTTACTTTAATTTCCGTTCAAGGTATTGTCCTAGTACGAACCCTTTGTAGGGGGTGGGATGACTTCAGGAATTTTCGAGAACACTTTTTGCAAAACATATAGTCATATAGTCGATATAATCAGTTGAAATGGATCTCTCCTGGCGCTGTGCTGATGGAACGCTTTTTGCACTTGCACATTTTCGACAAAGCTCCTCGCTGTCTTCCACCCTATGTAGAGCACTTTATGCAGAGCAGTTCCACAGAGGGTGCGAAACATTTGGACGACGTCACCTTGGTGCGTGCTTTGCGCCGCGCAGCTTTGCTTCCCTGGCGCGATGCGCGATTCTGGCGGCGAGCAGCAGATGTTGTGGCCAAGAAAGATACCATGGCAGGGCGCGACCTGGCCCAGGCAGCTCCGGTCTGATCACTTCTGATCCGGTCTTATATTATAGATTATTATACAGTAGACGTTATAGATCCGATTGAAACATCTTAACGTAATTCTTACTACGCTGGTCATTCCTACTTGTAGTCCACTTTGCGCATTCTTGCGCCATTTAGGCTGAGCAGGTCTTGGTTTGCGATCCTGTGTGTCAAGAACCCCTTGCTGCCCCCAGGCTTTAAGGTTAAATCACTGAATCTCAACATTTTGATGGAGTCAGAAGATGTAAAATGAGCAAATGTAGTGACATGTGCAGTAGTAACAGTGATATTTGACACTAGTCCAGCAGGGCGGTTGGTGTTAAGCTATGACCAAAGATTACAAGTGGTTCGGGATGGTTTGGGCATGGTTCGACAGGACCAACATTCAACTGCAGGTGTGCTTGGCCTTCAGACGAGTTGACTTTCCTAGCCGCATATTGTCGCAGCATTGCCTGAGCTATGTGACATCGGCATCACCCAGCTTCAACACCTTTGAGCTGCCAGGCTTAGACTTAGACAATCTTAGACATGTCCGCCCACGGTCAATCCGACATTTTCAAACGAAAGAAAAATACAGTAAGCGAATCTCTGTGCCCCTGCGAGTATCAATTTGGAATCTCTGGCGACAAGACTACTATTACCATGGACTACTGTCTTCGCCATATTATAGATTTTCCGAAGCTGTTTGACTTGACACGTCAGTTGAGTGAAGTATAGTGAAGTGTCGAACAATGAAGTGGAGGTCAACTTATATCTTGCTGGTCAATGTGATAGCTTACACATGCTTACACCCCTTTCTCACAGCCTAGACGCTCAGGCTTTCTGCAGTACTAGCATACTTCTCTTCAGCTGGTGCGGGATTGCCAGGCTGGTCTTCCCTTGAATCAAACTTGAAACAAACCTGAATCAACCAAGATAATATGACGACAAGGTACCGCAGGTCATTCAAGATCATCGAGAATTCTGCGTGCTTTTTGACGCTCGTTGAGCCAGTTATCTGTTTCAAGAGAATGTTTGTTTCTGAGGTGGGTAAGGGTGTTGTGCAAACACCATCAAACACCTGACAGAAGATGTTGCTTTGGAAGTTGTGTGAGTTGGGGTTGGTTGGGTTTTGAAGTAGAATCCCCAGGCGGAAGTTCTAACGATAAACGATATCCTTCAAGTATAATGCAGAGACCAAGTACAAGCTGGCAAAGGATAGCAAAGGATCTTTGGGGGCGCCTTGTTGAGCGATGGAAGGAACACATCAAACAAACAGCTAACAGCGAGTATCAGCGAGTAAAATACGCTCATGATTCATTCATGATGAATGTCATGGTTGGAAATGACGAATGTCGGATGATGTCGCATGGTTGGCAGGTGCTGAAGACTTTATTTGCAAGATTGCGGATGAAGCTGTTGCTCCCTGGAGACAGCGGGAAACTGTCCCCTGGTCAGCTTGGAAGACACTTAAATTGAAAACAGACAACACCAAATGAATACTCTGGAACGTTTGAGCTATGTTGAGCTGCATTTTCATGCCTCAAGAAATGATGGCGGCTGGGGTTGTGCATGTGTGATTCTTTCAGACTTTGGAGGTGTCCTCGAGTCATGGTAGACTCTTGGGTTTTGCGATGGCTTACTTTCTTGTGGTGTCCCGTTAAACCTCTCCTTCCTTTCTCTGCCTTTTCTATCCTTTTTGCCTAATACAGTTAATACAGTACCAATACGCAATAATACGCAAATGTTTCTGGCTTAGATACAGGTACAAACAAAAAAATGCTCATGTCATTGTTTTAATGTATCAATGATTGGTATTTGCTCTTGCGCCGCGTGCTTTTACTTGTGCTACTATCACGCATCACTGGAATTCGACAAAACATGCATGACAAAACATGCATGCACACCTTCGGGCAGGTGTTCACAGAATATGTGGACTCAAGAAAGCTCGGGAGAAACGACATTCAGGATGTGTACATCCGCGCATTCTTACCATAGTGCCATTTCATGGGATGTGTGCACCAAGCTCAACCATTTAGCTCACGACCCCTTTGAACTTTTGTCATTTGTCTCACTTGCGTTGGCGAGGTCCTTGAATCACACCAACTCGACAGCAACCCAATCATGTCAAATATGTGCACCAGCTCGAAGGTCCTGGCCGGCAAAAACACGAAATGCAAATGAACACAATGAATTAAAAACACAAATAGAATCAAATAGAATCAAATATAAAGAAGATCAAAGAAGCGTAGATGACAATTCGATACAATTTGTCCAATTTGGGCAAGGCATGGCAATGCATCAGGTCTTTACCCAGTCACAAACACTTTGAAATAGTTCCCTGGTGTTCCCTGACCTTCCAATTTCTCGTATCACTGGCACCTTTGTAGAGTGCTCATATGCTTTTTTTTGGCGAGCATCGTCATCAGCGATTGTTTTCACACTTCAATTCGAATCAAATTGTGTCAACCAAGAAAGCGAGAAACGTGCGTGAAAAACCGGTGGTTTTGGTGTGGAAGTGAGTGAAAAGCCGTGTTTCTAGTGTCAATTGGAAAGGTGAAAGTTGCAAGATTTCCCCATGCAACTCGCAGCCCATCCGCTCATAGCTGTCTAGTGCCACACCCATTTGCGGTACTAGTAATGAAAAATGTGGTTGAAAAGTCCCGAGTCCCTTTCGTAAAGCCCCTTGTTGGTAGGGTTCTGGATAACAATTGTTTATAGATATTTATAGAACTATGAAGTAATTTGGCTTAAATTCAAGATGATACTTTACAGCAACGCAGGCACTATGGAAGGTCAGCAGTTTTAGAGCCCGCAAAGCACGCGGATATGCTAGTGGCTAGCGCAAGTTGTGCTGGTTTGGGTAGCTTGATGTAGCTTGTAAATGCTTGTGACATGTTTAAACGGATCTGTTAATCTTGCACCTCCCTGGTACTCGAATTACCTCGAATGAGTCAAACTCCAAGGATGCTGGTTACTGCTTCTGCTGAAGCTGGTGTGGATCATCAACTCCTTTTCACGACAGCCGCGCCGCATTTGGCGCGCAACGTGAAATACATGAATGGACGCGATGCTGTTGACGTGTGGCGTGGCTGAACTGTTGCTTCATTGACCATCGGCCCTTAAACAACCTGCTTCACAGGTCTTCACACGTCTTCACAGTCTCAGATCCAAGGTTTGGGTCTTTGATGTAATTCAGCTTCCTACATGCCTACATGCTGCAGCAAAACAGTATTCTTCAGGTACCCTCTTGATCCCTCTTGCCTGTCCATGAATGCAACAAGTTGATCCTGAGGTGTGGCGCCTTCGCAGAGTTTCGATTCAAGCGACTGTGCTGTTAGCAACGGAACAGGGATGATGGCGGCGAGTTTTGGTTCATACTGTAAATTACAAATTGAAGCAGGCGTTTTCCCAATTGCCATTTCCCACAGTTTTCCATTTTCTATTCTATTGGCTTACGTACAATTTTCATGTTCAGGGATCGACATCACGGTGATGTTCCAAAACAAGTAGACACTTTTCTTGCGGTTGCAGAACAGATATGAACAGCAATGGAGGGGTTGTGATGAGTTGTGAACGAAGTGCATGCTAGCTCCAAAGAACACCGCAGCATTCAATTTAATTCACTATAAGTATATTATATATAATTATATATATATATAACTATATATATAATTATACATATATATATAGATTATATACATGTATATTATGACTTATTACATAATTATTATGACTTAATGGAAGGTTGCACTTATGTAGTGTAACAATGTTGGTCCTTGAACTTCAAACAACTTCTAATTACTGGGATACTAAAACAATACTGTACAAGGTGATGCAGAAAAGGAAAAGCAAGCCTGCAGGCCGAACAGTCACACACACAACTTGATGTTAATCAAGAGAATCCGACATACAAGTAGAGCACTCCGGTATATTTTGCACGTATAATCAAGAAGTAAAGGTCAAAACGATGAGGGGTTGGAGACTTTGTGACCGATTTCGAAGTGTAGGAGAGCCAAAGGTGTGGAAAAAAAAGGCAAACATCTATGAATCTATGACATGCAATGCATCATTTGCGAGCCCTAGGCACAATGCTTTGCTTGCAGAGCTGGCGCGTTTTCTTCCCGCCATGGGTCTCTCTGATGCAGAGGTCGCAGCAATGCAGGCCCTGTCAACAGCATTTTTCCAAGCATGTTTCCATTCATTCTCAAACATTTCCAAACCAACATTCAAGATTTTCAAGATGAACATGCCAGTAAAGGAGAGTGCTTCGCCAAGGTCTTGACAAAGCATTGACCAGGTAAGAATTTCGTTATATGATACAATAGTGGTTGGGGAAGAAATCTTTAGTGGCAGAAACATCCGAAACGCATGCGTTGGAAGATGCGGCTCTTCTTTCCTTTGGCGCAGGGCTCATTTCAGCGACTGGACTTCGAAGCGCCCATGTTGCGCCGTTTGCAGCAACTCAAGGGAACATAAGACACCGCAAAGCCACAAGCCGTCTCGCTATGTCTCGCTCGAAAATCCAAAGCTGCCGGAGCTGCCGTTTTCTTTCAAAGTTTCAGAGTAGCAGAAACAGATAGAACATGATAGAACTGAGATATAATGTGTATAATATATATCACTATATATCATTATATATCATTATATATCATTATATATTATTATATATCATTATATATCATTATATATCATTATATATCATTACATATCATTATATATCATTACATATCATTATATATCATTACATATCATTATATATCATTATATATCATTATATATCATTATATATCATTATATATCATTATATATCATTATTTATATCATTATATATCATTATTTATATCATT
>Ga0126342_10013065_pt1 | contig 14750 bp, 16 predicted proteins | sample Cyp1metagenome_FD_92528 | JGI IMG/M metagenome (GOLD analysis project Ga0126342, IMG submission 92528) | Coral microbial communities from Lord Howe Island, Old Settlement Bay, Australia - Cyphastrea 1 metagenome | ecosystem: Host-associated > Invertebrates > Cnidaria > Coral ... | reverse complement strand
TCCAGGGTCCCGGCACCACAGAATGGTGGCCACGGTGTTAGCGTGACACTGGGCGGTGCATTAACGTAGCCACCTTCCGTTTTACCGGCGCTGCCCCGGTCATCTCTGACGCTCACCACTGCGCGTTAGGCAGTGGAGCGGGGTAAGTGGCCTGTTGTGGGGGGGAATTTGTAACCAGGTCAATTCCCGCGCGGTCACCCGCGCCCCCCCCCGAGGGTAGGGTGGATGTTTGTCACCGCCGAAGTGTTCCAGCTTCCTATAGGTTCGTTGAAGGAGGTGTCAGCAAACAATCGTGACATATTGGTGACCATTCCCAGATCCCAGTCGGCTATGTCTCCGTATTTGGAGATCAGACCAGGTCCTTCAACTTCCTGTTGCCATCGACGGACGGCTTCACGCAGCTCGGTGTCGTTCTGGAAGGCATGGCAGCACGTCTCCAGGCAGTGGCAGGAGCTCGCCGTCAGCAATGCCAGCAGCCGCTTCAACGCCATGGCGCTTCCGCAATTTTATTTAGCGGTTGCAATCTTAACTTATATATACATCAAAAAACAGGGCTTGACAGCAGGAACGGCACAAAGCGGCACGGAACAGCATCAATCGAGAAAGCTCCGCATGGGGAAGACGGATTCAGGGCATTTCCACGGTCCACTTTTTCCATCAGGATTCAAAGGTGACTTGAACTTCTGACCGATTGTTACCTGACGGGGCTGGATGCAAATGGAAGAGTTTCCAATATGTTTGATTTCTACATGAGTAGATTAAAAAAAAAAACATATGTTGATGCTACTACGTTCCGAGACAACATCCTTTATACATTGACATCATTTGGCATCATTTGGCATCATTTGACATCATTTGACATCATTTGACATCATTTGACATCATTTGACATCATTTGACATCATTTGACATCATTTGACATCATTTGACACTGTCCCTTCCACGAAAATGCCATTCTGTCGGTTTCAAAAAGTCAAGGGTGGTCTCTGGAGCGGCCAGGCCTAGCTGAACGCGCAAGGAATTGTCCAGGGGACCACGTAGAGGAAAGCGCCAGCCCATGAAGGGTGGGAACATGGAGGCCTGATTCACGTTGAACGCAAAGACCTCACTGATGGTTGCAGGATGATCAGGATGTATGACATTATGGTGTTGCGGGGTGAACATGTCGGAACTGGTGCATAGAAATGGCAAAAAGCAAAAATGCACAGCTACAGATAGAGGTGTCGCGAATGCATAAACCTGGAGCCTGGAATGGTATGGAATGGTCTGACTCATGGAGAGTCTGTAAGCTATCAAGCTGTGACATGTTAAGACATGTTAAGACCAGGTAAACTGATAGAAAACCAGGTTTGAACGGCACTTCAACAGACCCGAGCGTTATGGCACCCGTTGCACGGGACCCGTAACACGGGCCCCGTTACGGCGAGCCCTCCGAGGCTGGCACCATATCGCCACCAACCTCGGCACCGATCCACCATCCATCGCCTGGCACTGGCACAACTTCAGCTTGTTTAGCTTGAGATAAATCCGAGAAGTTGTGCCAAAGTTGTGCCAATCTCCAAGAATCCCTCCTTTGGCCACAATAAGACCCAGTCCATTTCAAATGGACATTACAAATTACGCAATACATTCAAAGTATTTCAAAGTTCCAAATGCTGGAGGCATCAAGATTGGAAGCCAAGTTGCAGTCCGCTCCATCCTTGGCTTTGGATAGAAATCCTAAGGATCCTATTCCGCTGCTGTTTGCATGCTTGAGATCACCGACTTACGAACACCATAGTTTCTTGGACTGCGACTTTTTCGTCCCAGTAGTATATAGCCACGCTCTCGCCTCATAGAAAATAAATATCTTGCTGCATTCAATGATATCCTTTGCCACATCCTTAAAAATCCAGCTCTCGAAAATGGAAACGCTGTCTGAAGCCCATTCCACACCTGTCTCCAGAGCTTTCCTGAAAATAGGTCTTCCGTGGTTGGATCCCTTCTCCTCATCGGCATGGTATCCCATCTGTATCAAGATGTATCAAGGGGATAGACCGAGGCATCCGGTGCACCTGGTAGGTTCCTTGGATGATGCGTCTCACCAACTGCTGCTGAGTCTTTTGAACCTGTCACAACAGGAAAAACGACGCAAAATGATGAGAAGAAGCGAGGCGCAGGTGTATCACGGAGTCAAAACTTGAAGCTCCTGCGCAGCTTTTTCTGCTTGTCGCTTTCGAAAGACCTCCTGGACCAAAACAATCGCAAGGAAAATGCAAAGGAAAATGCAAAGGCAAAGGCCTGAAGCAAGCTGTTCCAAGAAAAAACGATAAAAAACGTTTGGAAGTTCTGAACGGGTCTGCCGCCGTCTGCCGCCGTCTGCCGCCTCCCATTCGTCTAGGGAATCAGGCCCTGCATCGACCGCGTCCTTCCACTCAGAGCAATGTCGACTGTGAGACTGTTCATATAGGTCTACTAACCTCTATTTAGGCCTGTTCACAGGTATATTCAAGTCTACATTACATCTATAGTCTCTATATGTATATAGGTGTCTTTAGGTCTATCAGAGATTCGAGCTGTTGGCATGTCAATTTGAGCAGACTGAGCCTTTTCAGCGACGTTCGGTTGGAGACTTGCATGACTTGCAAAGGTGAAACACAAAAAAAAAGATTTGCTACGTCCCATAGATTTGAGACTGTGTCAGTCGCGGGTCTGCAAACCGGGTGATACAGAGTTGTGGCAAAGCATCAGCTGGCAGCTGGTGCCAGCTGGTGCCAGTTCAAGCTGGAACTGCATCGTCTTCTACCTCTTCCTGCTCTGGAGGCTCCAACACCTTCTGAATCTCGCTCACAACCTCAAGGCGCACCGTTGATCAAGTTGCTCAACTTGGAAGACTCAAGAAGCTCAAGAGTTCCAGATCCAGAAATCCCCCACTCACCGTGTGCAAGACAGAGAAACATGGAGAAACTGTGAATCAAACAGCTTGGCACAGCGCACAGCGCACTGCTTGGCACCTCGGGGTGGTCGTAGAGCTTGCCGAAGAGAAGGCAGTGCTTCATCTCCCGAACATCTTCCTTGTTCACTTTGGGAAGGAGTGTCCTGCACGAAGTGCAGGTGCACGGTGCCAGGAAGCATTGACCGAATGGAAAACGGGAAAACATGTGAAAGTGTCCGTGAAAGGTTTGAGAACATCCACTCTTTCGATGTTTATTACACGTTTTTTTGTTGCGAACATCTGCAAAGCATCAAAGAATTGCATTTCTATCAACTTCTATCTTCTATAGTCTTCTATGCACTGCTCTTGTCCTGAGGCAATCAACGTGGCCCCATCTTGAAGCCTTCTTCACAGCACTCATTTCATTCGCATCTCGTGCATTGGCATCAGCCCCTGAGTCCAGCAGCATTGACACCACGTCTTTGTGGCCCATGGCAGCTGCCATCATCAAAGGTGTCTCACCAAACTCGTTGTTGGCATTGGGATCTGCCTTCTTATCCAACAAACAACGACACACCGAGGAGTGTCCCTTTAGAGCTGCCAACATCAACGCTTGAAATCCAGAAGAGTCTTTGTCACTGACGCCTTTGCCGCCCTTACTGAACTTTTGCACCAGCTCATCATGTCCAGCATTGGCAGCGATCATCAACACTGACCAATTGGAGCCATCCGGCATTTTGTAGTTCGGATTGCATCCCGCTTCCAGCATCTCCTCACCAAAGACCCCCCAAATCCGTTGACCGGTCGATTCCAGCCCGTTTTCGCTGAAACTAGTTGAAGTTGGTGAGGAGAGCGCAACTGGAAAGTAGAATTATGTAAAACACCCAGATGTCTGTGCCAACATCTTTGCAGCTGAGTTCAGCATACAGGGAAATGACTAACAGTGAAACAAGTTGGGTATCATTAGCCGGCCCTGCAATATGCTCTAGTTTTCAGTAGTATTCAATATTCATTCTTTATATTGATATTATATTGATATTATATTGATATTATATTGATATTATATTGATATTATATTGATATTATATTGATTTACAAGGGTTTCCGAGATCTCAAAAATGTCTCAAATGTGGCCCGAGCGCGCCCATGGGTTGCGTCCGAGCTGCATTGACCTCCTCGGAGTCGCCTTTGTCAACGGCGCCTCTGAAAGCCACGGCCTTCCACATCACCAGGTCATCCTGTCGTGGACTTCAGACGACGGGTAAACCTGGTCAAGTAACACTTTGCGAACTGGAAAATCAATGAAAATCACCCATTTTGAATAGGATGAATAGGTAAATCAACTATTTCTATGGGCCTCTAAGCATCTATGGGCCATGTTCAATAGCTATATTGTTAAATTACCAGAAGGCATCCTACGAAACATTACAAAACAGAAGTGATATGATGACTCATGACATCACATGACCATGCCATGACATATGAAAACAAGATAAAAATACAATAAAATAAAGATCTATAAATTGAAGATGTATTTCATTTTATGTCTTTACCCAATGTCTTCCCCGTGTTGCATCTACCCACAGCCTCGTCCACGGGAGGCATGGTCACTCGACAATGAAAGCTGGGCTGGGCTCGGGGCAACCAGCTATCCCCACCCCTGGAGCTGTTGGAGCTGTGCTTTTGGAGCCAAACTCTGCATCTTTTGATTTCGAAGGCCAAAGATAGCCCAAGTTCACACCCCAAATAGCATGACATCCCGACACTCTGTGCGCACATCGCGAAATTACGAATTTGCTTTCAACACTTTGTACATTGTCACCCTTGTGGTAAACATGTCTACCAAAACACCAAAAGCAACTGCTTGTCAATCAGTCATTCCTGACATGTCCGTATACAAAAACACAAATCACATGAAAACGGAAAGGAGCGAAACGGGCAGTTGGATCGATATCGACTCGACTCATCGAAGGAAAAAAACGAAGGAAACTCCAAACCCAGCGCTCACCTCGAACAACTCTTCGAAATCGTTGCTGAATTTCATGGATTTCTGCGACGAATTTACCAAAGGACACACTGCCAAGTTCCAAACAAATCGAACGCAGATCCTGTTTGAACATAATCTTAAAGTGTTTTGTTCATATGCATGAAATGAAGTAATATATGAAGATACACATTCAAAAATATTCATAACATATCGTATCATTCAAAACATATCATAAAATGTTCATAGCGTAAAAATCATCTCAACTCAACATCACCTCGAAGCGGCCACGAGATCTTCTCCAGCGGCGCCAACCATCAGCTTCAGAGAGTTCTCGATAGGCCTGGCGCGGTTTTTTTCTCAACGCTGTGCTAAGCTGATCCGGAAAAAACGATGGGAAAAAACGATGGAAAAATCATGGAAGAACGCAACCGTGATGAGAAAAATGATGGCAATAAAATGAAGAGACGGGGAACAAAGGAACCAATGAGGTGCTCAATGACCAGGAACTTCATGAACTTCGACACATCTTGGTGAAACAAATTCAGGGTTTGGTTCGGAAAGAAAACATGTCAAAGCAACCCACAGGACTTGGCGGAAGGCAGCAGCATCTCCAGTCCCTGCGATGTCTGGATGCAATTTGGCCGCCAGCTTGCGAAAGGCAGGTCGTACTGCTGCCTGGCCCAGCTGAGGCTTTGAACTGGGAGGCTGAGGGGGTAGTCGGATAATGTGGAATAGTACATGGATGGTACATGATAGTACTGCAGAGACCTGCAGAGGGGTTGTGGGTTGTGCCGGGTCGCACCTGTTTTGAAGCACGTGACAGGCCCAGAATGTCGAAGGGGTTTTGAGACTTGGACTTCAATCCCAAAAGCCTTGACAGCTTTGAAGAAGCTGTGTGAATCCGAGGACTGTGAAAGACTTCGAAAACACTGAAGGGTGGACAAGTGATGAAACAACAGATTCGCTGCATGGATCTGCATGGCATATACTCAGCTACTATTGGGGAACAAAATCAGGTCACTTCTTGTGGCAAAGTTTCCGAACCAAGCTGCTCGTCAGCGTCTTCATCTGCAGGAAAGGCAAAAGGCCTGTGACCTTCCCAGTGAGAAATTTCAAATGACTATGCTGACATATGCTGACTCTGCGTTGGAAATGCGTCGGAATACTAGGCAATGCCATCAAATCTTCAAATCCATGCAGCTCTGCAGTTCTGCAGCCCAAATTTTGCGCTCTTTTCATGCTGCTTCTGCGAATCATGATGGGCGGCACAGCAGTGCCAGGGATGTGAAGTTGATAAGACCAGAAGCCCACAATAGCGAGGCAATGAAGACTCGAGGCCGTTGAAATTTGAAAGTTCTCTTAGCAAGCCTGCTATGCTACCACTCTCAGTTACAAGATGTTACAACTGAGACCTGTGATATCCTGTGATATCCTGTGATGTACAGGATGTCGCAGTGCAGGCCAAATTCAAAGCTCTCAGCGTTCGAATGCTTCCCAGAGCATTCAGCCAAAGCATTGCTCGGGCTCTGCCAATGCTCAACCCGGCATTTAGCATGTCCGCCGCTCATGCGAGGGCAATCGAAATTGGACCGTAGGGAAGCTCCTGGTACACCTGCAACTGGCAAAATGCAAAATGGTCAACCAAACTTCAAACAATTCATTCATATTCATTCACACCTAAACACCACTGCCTCCACTGTACTGCCGGATTTAAAGCAAACCTTAGACGTGTTACACTGTTACACTGTTACACGTCATTACACTTCTCATTACACTTCTCGCTCCAATCGCTCACAGTTCATGGGCGCACCTGCAGTCCACCTCCCGTCGCAAGTCCAAGTAGACATCCGAAGGTCCGCGCAGCGGTGATCTTTTCTGTACAGCTCGGTGGCCTTGGCTGGGCAGAGAATGAATGGAGAATGGAGAATGGATGCGGAATAGCTCCAAATATATCCAAATATGAGAAGAAAATAGAAGAAATTGAGAAAATATGTCAAGATGATTCAAAGTGAAGTTACAAAGTTGGCAAAGTAAGATACACGGCTTTCACAAATGGTTGAGCATTTTATCAATTTTATCATATTTGAGAATCTTTCATCTCATGCTCACAGGACACATGATGACAGCAAAAAAATCATCATAAAGATTGATTCACAATGATCTGGATAGTGCCAAAATCGTTGGTGCCCATGCCTCTCTTCACAAAGGGGCAGCCAAGAAATATATCAAATATGAGTTTCTTTAAGCTGCGAAGGCCCGAGGCCCGGGCATGAGGTCATCCAACATCACAGGACCATCCTTTTCCTCCACGAAATGCCGGATCACTGCACCAATTTGAGCCGTCTGAACATCAAAAGCCTTAGCTTCAGCAGCTTCAGCAGCTTCAGCAGCTTCAGCTGGATCCTCTCCCACTGCTTCAGCTTCAGCAGCTGTCGCAGCTTCTGCTGCTTGTGCAGCAGCTGCCAAGAAAGCATCCCCTTCAGGAGATCTTGCGAAGATGGCACCCAGCATCTCTGGACGGATCTGGTCATCCAGTAACGGCTGCACTTCAGGCAATGGCAGGGACTCTGAAGGGGGCGCTGACAGTGCATCGTATGCCACAGCCCTGTCTGATGTGCCCAGGAGGATCCGCAAGGGACCGAGGTGATCTGCAAACATCTCTGTTCGTTCACGAAGCCTTTCGGCCTGCGATTCCAACCCAGGTGGCTCCACGCTTGCCTCGCCAAAAAACTGCCAAAAATGAACGTGAAACATCGTGAAACACTGCAGATCTGCGACAACAAAAGATGACAAAGGGGGGGACTATGCATGGTCTGTGACATCTAAGTACAACATCGTAGCCTATACTGCGCAGTATGTGCAAGAAAGCCTCACAAAGCGATTTGGAAGCGCTATTGACATCAAGCTTCCCGGGACCGTCGTATGTGAAACATCATTCAAATTCATGAAAGAATGCACTGGCCAACTCTGAGGCACCTGGGCTTCAGCGACCTCTGCTGTGATCTTCTCATCAAAGCCCAAGACATGTCCAGGGGGCGGAAGGCGTCGACGTCGCTTCTTCTCCGCCTCCGGCAGCTCCGGCAGCTCCGGTAGCTCTGGCAGTTCCAAGTCGCCACCGAAGAGATCCAAGGCATCGGCATCTGGAGCTGCTGCAGCTCCCTCTGGAGCTGCTGGAGGGGCTCCTTCTGGAGCTGGAACTTCAGCCATGGGCACTTCGGGGAAAGCCGGGAGCTCTTCGATCAAAGATGGCATGGCTGGCATCATTCCGATAGCCCACCCTGTGGCTTCTTGAGGCTCTGGCAAACGCTCCACAGGACCCAGACGCTCCAAAAGGTCTTCACCCAAGGGAGTTTGGGTCCAATCAAATGTCTCTGCCTCCTTCACTCGAGACAAGTCCAGAGTCACAGCATCAACCCGTTGCCTCTTGGCTGCAGGCAATTTCAAACCTTGTTCCGAGTAGGGTTGCTCGGCAAACAACAGGACCACCCGCTCACAGTCTGTGTGGAGAACACGAGCGCGGTCGTTGTTGATCACGCAGAAACCTACGACGAACAAGGACAAACAGTACAAGTAATGACAAGTAGAATCAGAAAAACGAAGAAAACCTGCTAAGCAAAGGATATTTGACTTCTCACTCACTCACGCGTCTTTTTTGGTTGTTTTTTCTCTGGTTTTCCGGATGTGCAGTGCCAAGAAGCCCTTGATCATTGTACCATAGACCCGCAAAGTGAGTGCTTTCCCAGTTCCCGGGCTGTGATCGGAAATCAAACGCTGCACTCGCTGCTGCACGTTGAGATCAATCTGCCGCTTCTTGGCTCGAACTGCTGAAGTAGCTGCAATCCATGCATCCTGCCACAGGTCTTGGTGAATGCCAAACTGAATCTCCATGGCTGATGGATGCTGATGGATGACGATGGATGAAAGCACTCGCTCAGCCCCAATTGCAAAGAACCTGACACTCGAAGACACTTGAGAACACTTGGAGATGTGTGCCTACAGCTATAGAGAACTTGTTGAGCAATGCGGTTCGCTAGCCAACGTCCGCTATGTAATGTCGACAGGTGCTTCAGACTCCTCTGGAATGTCCACGGTATGACATGGATGTTTTTCCTCATTTTGCAAATGGGTGCCGAGAGCCGAAATGCTAGCGAAAGATGCAAATGATGCAAAGCACGTGTGCAGGTGAAGGTGGGAAGATGGTAGAAAGATGGTGGAAAGATGGTTCATGTTTCATCATGTTTCAACCTTTAACAGTGAGACAATGAAAATCAACAACCCATGCTGGACAATGCTGGACACCTCTCAAGGAGAGACACCAAAGGTGAAGTCCCAGAAGCGCTAGCGCTAGCGCTCGGTGGCCATGGCCCATGCCGGCAATCCATGCCCCAGCTGAATTTGCGCAGCTCAGACACGTGGGTTGTTCTCCCACAGAATCAATGGTATATCACCATTTGCAGTGACCGCTGCAAAGGTTGTCATGTCGCAGCTGTATGTTGATGCGTCATCAACTGCATCATAGAGCTTGAATCCAGTGTGCTTGTTCCGATTTCGACAGGTCCTCCCAAAGCAAAGTTGCTGCGAAAGAAACATGATGCCAAGAATTTACCTGGGCGCTGCAAAAAAATCAAAACACCTGTGAAAACTGCATCGATATCCAAGACGTGTCGATCGTGTCGTATTTCAAACAAGGCTTTTCGGGCGCTGGCGACGACTCCGGGACTCGACTCCCCACTTTGGAAGGCCACGCTGCGTTGAAGCTCCCGAAAGCTCCCGTTGCGTCTCAAGTCCCATGGGCGTGGATAGCCTGGCTATGGATGGAGATTGCCAGATTGCTATGGAGATTGCTATGGAGATTGGGCACCAACAAGCTAAAATAGCCATAAATTTTACAACATGCTGAGAGATGGTACCATCACCCTGGCCTTGGTGGCCTTGGTGACAGCCGACTCGAGAGTCAGAGCAGGATCCATGGCAAGTGGTTTGGCTAAGGCCTGCAGGTCTTCGGTCTTCCATGGTCTTCCCATGTCTTCCCACATGTTACATGTTAGAAATGCGTCACAAACATGTTACAAATGCGTCAAATGTGTCCTGAGTTTTCTGAGAAAATCATGGAACATCAATGCAACTTCAGCTCTACCCTGGGTATACACGCATGCCGCATGGTGCACTATCCCGATCCATCCGATCCTGTCTCCAAATCTCGATAAACCACAGCATCGCTACATGCAAGTAGAAGACCCACCTGGAACAGCTGGACGGGTGCCGTAGATGCGCAACTTCAGCAAAAACATGATGAAACAGGATGACATAAAACAAGTTTTGACACATCTGTAGTGCAGAAAGTACATCTTGTAATGCAACAGCAACAACAAGCATGTCTGCGAGCGTACAGAAGAAATGGCTTCTCCAAAAGTCGTCGCGTGAACCAGCGAAGCTGATTCTCTGCCGCAGAAATGCACCTCGTAGCAGGATCAAATAGCTGCAGTCATTGTCTGTTTCACAGTTTCATGATGTTTCATGATTCCCTTTCCATCCGCAACTTTTTGCAGTGGTTCTACGGTCTTTTCTGGGCACTCCAAACATTTTGACATTTGAAGTTCGATGTGAATCTTCAATATCTATATCATGCTGACTGTCATACTTATGTCATACTTCTGCTCACTCTGAACGACCTTGGCTTCAAAAAAGGCTTGGAAAAGTTCGGCACTTCAGCTTACGGCAGAGGGTCCAAAGCCGCCAGCAGCGCCTTCAAAGTCTGGGAAGGTAACCAAAGAAACCCTAAACCAAAACAGTGCCGGAAAAATGGGGATATCGATATCTGTATAAAATATTCTGAGAATTTCTGAGATATTCTGAGATTCTATCATACCATCGTTTAATCTTCTAAGACATTCATTCTAAGACCTGGTGAAGTGAACCCAACGCAGTGAACGCAGTGAACGCAGCTCTGCTCTGCTATGCTCTGCTCCTCATTGCGAGGCGGCAGCCGCCCTGCATCAAGCTGTAGGCACTGTAGGCCGTCGACGCCGTCGACGCCGGCGAAGTCTGCGCTTCCTCGTCGTCAGGCTCCTCGCCGCAGATGCCGTCAGCTTCAGCTGACGCAGAAAGTGAAGTGGAAGAAAGTGGAAGAAAGTGACTTGCCTCAATTGTGGAACAAACAAATGACATCATTGACATAATTGACATAATTCACAATACATCAATATAGAATATGGTTATAGTTATATCATGTTATATTATGTTATATTATGTACACAATTAAGGCTTAATTCAATTGACGGGAAATCCACTAATTCATAGAATTGATATCGACATCCGTTTCAAACGTTTCGAAGTTGATGCACCTCTGGAAGGTCCAATCCAGCGTCCACGGGGGCAAATTGGTACCTGACATCTTCTGACATGCACCTCATCGGCGGATGCATTCATGGCATTCATGACATTCAAAGATGCACCAAAAATATCCAAAAATAATCAAAAGTCATCAGAAGAAATATCACCACCAGTCAACCCACAACCTCTTGAATAGTAGCTTGATCTAACAAACGTTTTTCAAAACAACCATGTCCATCTGTTTCCCAGACTTCCCAGACTTCCCAGACTTGATCTGCTACTTGAAACAATCCACAAGGGCACACAATCGGTCGCTGACTCAAAGATCGCTGGAGAGCCGCATTCTTTGCCTCGCATGGGATTTCAGCGCCGAATTCCCATGGTGGCAGGAAAAGCCTCATCCTTGAAATAAACATGGTGCAATGGCCATGCATTGGCCGTGCATGGTGCATCCTCTCCATGTCTGGGACCTCTTGCATAGTTTCTCCGATTGAGTCGTCTACCCTTGTCATCATTCGTCATCATTCGTCATCATTCGTCATCCATTTTCATGTGCGGAAAACGGGTCCAGCCTCCAGTTCTCCCAATCGTGCCTGGAGTTTGGCGACGCGCCTCTCGCGGAAGCTGAGGCAAGTCTTGGGTTGTTGTGCCTTGTTGTTCAGCCAAGCCTTTAGATGCCTTGAGTAACTTTAGTATTCAGATCTTGTTGTTTTTTTCATTGAGCAGAACTATTTCTCTTTTTGGGGACCACAATTCCGTCTGCCGCCTTGTGTCATCATCAGCTTCCAGCCTCATTGATGTCTGCGAATTGGCAAGTCTCCATGAACAAAAAAGGAAGCACATTTTTTTTTCGTTCAGGGCATATCTGTGTGTCCTTTGTGTCCTTGGGCCCTTGGGTTCAGACAGTTGGTGACGCTCTGAAGCCTTCAAGCCGAAGGCAGACATGGAAAGTGGAACCGGCATGCCGACAGTCGGAGTTTCTATTTCCATGTTCTGCAATGTTCTGCAGACCCCGCATGTCTCCTCGCATCTCCACGTTTTTCCCATGAAACATGGTTTTCTGAGCAAAGACCTCCACAAAAGTTCCCCACATCGATGAACCAGCCTCTTCCGGGTCTCCAGCATCACCAGTGAGTGTCTCCTAAATGGCGGTGCTGTATCCCCACCAGCCCTACGGGCCCTACCCATCTCCAAAGTGTTTTCCCTAAGGGCCTCTCCTTGCCGTACACCACTGGTGCCTCACTCGGCTGTCGCACTGCCACCTGCGACAAAGTGCCTATTTATCTCCAAACCTGTCCAAATCTGTCCAAATCTCTCCAAACTGTTCTGCCACTTTTGAAATAAGGTTACTTCCAGCAACTTTTCTGGGGCGATTTCACTGGCGAATTAGCTAATCCCATGTTCCTTTTCTACGTCTGCCGTAACATCGTTAAACCATCGCCATGTTCGGTCGCTGAGCACAAAACCTGCAAGTCCACTTCAGCCTTCTGGAGCTCCTAAACACACAGGACCCTACTATGGCCATCACAATGTCCTTTTGGGAAAATAGAGGATACCCTTCTATGAATCAACCAGTTGGGAAAAGACATCTATGCTTCATACTTTCTGATTTATATTTATATATATATATATTATATTTATATATTATAATATATATATATAATATATTTATATATTATAATACATATATATATATATTATATTATATTATATTATATTATTATATTATATTACATTATATTACATTATATTATATTATATTGTATTATATTATATTATTATATTGTTATATTATATTATATTATATTATATTATATTATATATCATATCATATCATATCATATCATATCATATTATATTATAAATAATATATAATTATATATTATATGTTGATCATTGTGTATCATCATTATCCAATTAATCCCATCCCCATCATCCCCATCCACCATGGTTTCTGTGGGCTTCTCCTCGCGCAACGCATCGCGCTCGAGTTCGAGCTCCCGAAGTTGCTCCCGTTGTGAGCCGCACAGTGACCTTGAGACAAAGGTAGCACATGTTTGGATCCAATCTGCAGAATCTACACCTACTAAACATCATAATCATCATAATCATCTATAATCATTTATATATTTTCATGACATTGTATGACTATGACTAGAACTATAGTTTCAATATGTTGCAATCAGAATCATCATTCTTATAGTATAACTATAATTGAATAATTGAGTCATATTGAGTCCCTTTGCCTCGATCATGTTTTTTTCCTGAGCTTGGCACTGCAACTTTGAAAGCCTGTGCCACAAGGCCAGAAATACGTTATGAAAGCACGCAAAACAAACATCACAACATCACTCTGGCTGGGAGCGAAATCTCCATAAGAGTTGTGAAGGCATCCATTTCTTAGCGATGTTAAAAATGCAAAGCCGACACAAAGCATTGACACCTAGATTATCCTCAGATATAGATTCCATGTAGATTCCATTCGATTCCCAAACGATCCTTTGACAAAAAATTGATCGACGTGACAGTTTTTTGCCCACCTCTCAGACATCTCTCCGGGCCTGCCAATCGTTTCTCATGTTTGTTGCCCCAAAGAAAAACCACCACAAAAACACAGGATTGATGCGAGCTGATTCATCGATGATGTAAGATGTAAGATGATGCAAGGCAACAGCAACTAACATCAGTCAAACTCAAAGGCGGTTGCTTGCAACGTTTCTTCAGTTTCTTCTCATAGCCGGTTCGATCGGAATGGCTTGCCAAATTCTTGTGACACTGTTTATGTCGTTTCTGTCTCTGGGGTGCCTTTCAAGTTCTTCAACCCGCCGTCTCAAAGTATCCGTTTCTTCCAGTTCTTCTTCAGCCCTGGCAAGGCAATGCAGGACATGAGAATACATGAGAGTTCTTTTCTGGACCAAAGAAATGCAGTGTGGTGCAGATGTTTACGGCAAAGTCAAGGGCTGGAATTGGTTGAAATGTCTTGGGATGGGCCTCCTCAATTCTTCACGTAACTCGCTCCGAGAAGCCTTTGTCTCGGCAAGTTGTCGTTCCAAGAGTTGTCGGGTCTCTTCCATCTTCTCCTCGAAACACGGCATGGTTGTGTCAGGTGATGCTGCGGAAGTACAGCATATATCCACAACTTGACGACAACTGCAATGAACATCTATGCCCTGCGGCCCTGTGTGTGAGTACCTCCTGTCTTTACATGTTTTTACAATATAATATTAACGCTGCTGCCAACCAATGCTTTCAGACTTCAACTGGCTTTACCTCAAGCAGTGCTTTCAGACTTCAACTGTCTTTACAGAAATCGCAGAAAATAATCAAAACCTGCTTTTCACCACGGACACATTATGGAAAGGAAAAGTATGCCACTGCCGCTCTTCCAAACCAGCCTCCTTGCTTCTTGCCGCAGTCAAACTCTCAACTGCCTCTGAACATCTTGACTTCTCTTGTGCAAGCACCTGCTCGCTTTGAGCAGCGCGCTCTTCAGCCTCTCTGCTTCGAGATTCCAGT
>Ga0126342_10013064_pt1 | contig 14751 bp, 13 predicted proteins | sample Cyp1metagenome_FD_92528 | JGI IMG/M metagenome (GOLD analysis project Ga0126342, IMG submission 92528) | Coral microbial communities from Lord Howe Island, Old Settlement Bay, Australia - Cyphastrea 1 metagenome | ecosystem: Host-associated > Invertebrates > Cnidaria > Coral ... | reverse complement strand
TATCACATCTATCACATCTATCTAATCTATCTAATCTATCTAATCTGTCTAATCTGTCTAATCTGTCTAATCTGTCTAATCTATCTAATCTATCTAACCTATCTAATCTATCCAATATATCTAATCTAATCTAACCTTTCTAATCTATCTAATCTATCTAATCTATCCCATCTATCCAATCTATCCAATATATTTATCTATCTAATCTATCTAATCGATCTAATCTAATCTAATCAATCTAATCAATCTATTCTATCTAATCTATCTATCTATCTAAATCTATCTATCTAAATTTATCTATCTAAATCTATCTATCTAATCTATCACATCTATCTAATCTATCTAATCTATCTATATAATCTGTCTAATCTGTCTAATCTGTCTACTCTATCTAATCTATCTAACCCATCTAATCTATCTAATCTGTCTAATCTATCTAATATTTCAAATCTATCTAATCTTTTTAATATATCTAATCTATCTTTTGTATCCAATCTATCTAATCTATATAACCCATCTAATATATCTAATCTAACTTATCTAGCTTATCTTTCTTATCTATCTTATCTATCGTATCTATCGTATCTATCGTATCTATCGTATCTATCGTATCTATCTATCTATTTATCTATCTATCTAATCTAATTTAATCTAACCTACTCTTTCTAATCTAATCTAATCTAATCTTATCTCATCTTATCTATCTTTATGCCCCGGTGAACATCGAAACCGGCGAAATGTGTATCCCCCAAATCTGGCATGTGGTCGGCCTTGACCCATTCCCATGACATGGTGCATCCCAGTGGCCAGTGGGACCCGCAGTCATCAGTCGGATGGTGTGGTACGGCTGGGCTACACCCACATATGTGGCAATGATGTTTAAGAAGTGGACAACGGACAGAAGACACATCCTGGCAATGTCAACTGATGTCAACTGTCAATGGTATCAGTGTCAGGTAAGTGTGACTTCGTGACTCTACTCAATCGGATGGCATGATTCTGTCACCAACTGTAGGTGTTGGCGGTCGCCCAATGGCCGTCTTAGAGCTTCCAATGACAAAAAAAACTAAAAACAAAACAGTGAAGCCCAGCAAGCGACGCAACTCAGAAAGATCATGAAAGATCTATATAATATGTTTTGTTATGTTTTGTCACGATACGATACCCCGCTTCAATTAAGTTTCCAAATGATGGCAATCTAGATGGCGTACCAGTTCCATCTCGCACCATCTCCCACATGGGTTTATAGTCATATTGGGAGCCCCTCACCATGACAGTAGGAACATCCAGTAGTTGGTCTGCTATCACCGGCTTGCTGCCCAGCAACGCAGCTAGCTGGCAGCAGGAATCCATGTGGTTATGCTTGTGCGAAAAATGCATGGTCTTGTTCATCGCAAAAAGATTGTCCTTGGACACAAGTTGAGTCAGACCCAACACAACGGCTGTGGCTGTCTGCTCCAAGTCTGAGCCTATGAATGGCGTCAGCCATCTATGGCACTTTTATGATGCCCATTTCTCACCATTCGAAGGTCGTTAGGGGATTCCGTGAAAATCACCAACTCAAGAGCACTTGCTCCCAGCTGCACGTGGTCACGACAAGCGTCCAATGAATTTTGCACCATCAGGCCCGCAACCACGCCCAGGCCGCCAAAAGCGGCCAGCCGGAGGCTCAAAACGTTGTCCTGTAGAATGGCTGGGTTGGGGTTCCTGGTAAAACCCAAGCCACCAGCCAAATCTCCAAAGCCCCAATGGCTACAACCTACAACCAATGCATATATAAATAAATGCTTCCAACTTCTAAAAACACCATGTCATATAATGTCGTACCTGATTCTCGGCTTGGTGGCTTGGTCCCAACTAGCATCACTAATAAGCACCCTTGAGATTCCACCAGCAGCGATTTCTCCATGACCACCCGTCCTGAAAAAAACGCGGGTCGTTGGTGATCTCCATCGACTCGCTTTTTGTTAAGACTCCACCTTCCGTCACGGAACCGTGGACATCTTTAGCATTCAGGGCAGGGCTAAAAAAAGTTCGATAAGCCAATGTCTCTGTCTGTGTGTGCGCGTTGTAAATGGCAAATATATGTATGTAATGTCATGTGTTTATAATTTGGTTGGCTCAGTGTTAGTTGGTCAGTGGTAGTTTTATTGTGTGCCAAAAACAGACAAACATAGATACCATGCATATTATATATAATCATAATCATAATGATATAATATCAAAAAAAAACATATATATATATATATATTTATAAATAATAATAAAATAAATAAATACACGTTTTCTTGCTGGGGCTTCTCAGGGTGGTTGCCCACACAACCCCCACATATTGGGTACTCCAGTTTCCAGATTTTCCTTTGAGATCTATACATGGATCTACTACATAGCATCCCGACAAGCATGACGGTCCTTGCATGTCCTTGCACGTTGACATTGACATCCCTGTTGACCCCTGGCCCAATGACGTCCACGATGCTCCTACCTGCTGACATCATGGTTTCCACCGCTCCACGATCTGCATATTCCCCTCCCCGCAGTGATGGGCCTGAGCAGCAACCGTTCCCTACAAAGGCCCTACGGGTCTTTGGGAATGTGGCAGAAGCACTGGCCTTTCCAGCGTCTCTTGAAAGACACTCGAACAAGACTAGCCCCATGTGGCCCACAGTATATTCAAAACGCCAAGAAAGGGCCAATGGCACGATATGGCAAACCTTGCACTCATTGGGTGCATACATCTCGAATCATCGCAAATCCACTGTGGTCAATCTTGACAAACCGCATGCATGTGGAAGCGCCCACGGTTCCCGAAAAATTGAGACGCCACCCGTCCAGAGAGATTAGTTCCAGCGATTCTCAAAGTGAATGGTTCATGATCCAAAATTGGGATAAATTGGGTCATGTCTTCGTCCCAATCTGAACTTAGGTCTTTGGGTGTTTGCTGCAAGGTTTGGGTCTTCATCTTCCAACCGGATATTTGCAGCTGGAAGTGCCATATGCGCCAAATTGATCGGTCATCACCTTGCTGGCAGGGCGCCACAGGAACCAAAGCTGGAAGACATATTGAAGACATGGAATATATAATAGATTCTAATAGCATGATGTTCAAACACAGTCAATTTATGTCAGTATGTTCAAATACATTGAGCATCGTCATATTGCATCATATTGCATCCAAAGCATGGTGGATTCCAGGTGCCTCAGCTGCCCAGGATCGTCGTCCCAAGGCCACAAGTTCCGCCAAAGGGGAGACTTCTCGAGCCCAAAAGGCCATCCGTTCAGTGTCACCGACCTGGCCCTTGATGCACCCTTTGGGATCTATGGGTTTAAGAATGGGGTACCCATGGGCCTGGGCACCCCAAAATTCCAATGGTTTGTTGACCATCATTTTTCTTGTAGGAAATGACCATTTTGGGGTATGCGGTATGCACCAGTCAGACGAACTAGGCCTCTGGCCTTTTCTTTGGCATCTGCACAATGCCCCATGATGTAAACGCGAAGGGAGAAACATACATATTCCCGAACAATGGCAGACTGTAGATTGTAGAGTGTTTCAAATGTCCCAAAATCATCCAAAATCTCAGAACCCCAGGCCCTAGCCTCAACCATGACGGTCCTATGTTCTGCCAAGCAAACGGGGAAAAAACAACCCAAAAACATCCGATCACTGGGCCCCGCTGTGCCGACCAGGCCTTCCAATGGAAAGTGCACGTCAAAGCTGATCTGACCCGTTGATTGAACGGCCACGGTTCGAAGAGGGGTCATGATATCATCAGCCACACATGGCTTGGAGATTTCTCTTGAACCCAGGGATATTCATCGGTGCCAATGCTCAACATCCGCCAAGACAAATGTGCAGATTTGAGACCCTATTTACTTGTACCTTCTGGTTTGTGGACAAGCAGTTGGGGAGATGGGCGCCCATTCATGGGAAGATGAGACAACACAATGAGCTCTTCGACTCCCTTCTCAGCCTGTTTCATAATGAAAGATGCACTTTTACACTCTACTCTGCTTGCTGGCTTGGCAAAGACCCTCGAAGGGAACCCTTACCGAAAACGAACGACCAAGAAAGGAAACTGCTGTGTTGGGGGTTCCAAACAAGAGTGGGACAATAATGTTTGATGTATTGCCGGCTTGTTTGATCACCATTGATTGCTCCAGATTCTCCCCAAATCTCCCCAATTTGGGACCACATTGAGATCCAGTATATACTCGGTCTCAGGGATTGAAGCAAGGTTTTTCCTCGGCACTCCGGATAAAAAGTGTGGATTGGCGGTTCAATACCCAAAGACCAGATGCTTTTTTTTGTGCTCTGCATTTCTGACAAGAGTTTTTCAAGAAAATGTGCAGGATTGCCCATTGGGTTGGTTGATGTGGGGTTGTGTTACAAACCTTGGAAATCCATACCCTCTGGTAATTTAACATAACTATGGAAAATCACCATTTTTAATGGGAAAACTCACTATAAATGGCAATTTTCAATAGCTATGTTAACTTACCAGAGGGTATCTATGTTCATGCTCCCTCTTTGCGCTGGAAGTATTGGAGTCCGAGGGGGCCAGCACATGTTGGCGTACCAAGCGCAAATTTTCAATCCAATGCGCACAGAAAATGGTCCTTTTGCAGGTGTATGCCCAAGATACCTTCAAATGGTTCGTTACTAAACCGGTCTTTGCCCCAAGACACACACACAAACACACACACACATATATATATAATATAATATAAGACGTATGTCTTTGGAATTTACTGTAAGGTATAGCACACAAGTTGAATAAAACAAATATGGTGTCTCTTTTTTGGTAGCTCCCCAGCAGCATGTGTGGCCAGCTCAGCCTCACCGCAACACTCAACTGGCCTGCGAGGACCCTTCTGCGCGGACACATACCTGGCACAGTGGCACGGATAAAAAGCAGCACAGCACGGCTTCCCCAGAAACGCCAGAAATAAATGAACCAAATCATTGATCTTTAGAAAGCTTCATTTTTTTGTCTTATCTTTTCTGGCTGGTGCTGGGGGATACTGAAATTGTCCAAGATCACTATTCAATTGTTGGCACCTGTTCTACAGCTTCGTTCTCACAGCGAACGACCTAGGCTGGTCAATTTCTGCTGGCTCTAAGGGGGTGGTTCAGGTTGCCCACCCGCTGACCAAGTTCTCTGCAACCCTGACCACTATATGAGGAAACAAACTCAAGTTTGGAGAACTTCCCACCACCTGTCATTTCATTATCTTCATTCGTGCACAGCCATATATCTTTCGGCTTGCCAAATCGCTCACGCATACATGCCTACACACTGTATGTATTAATGAAAGCCTGCCAGGAAACAATATAATATATAGATTTTGATGCGATTTGTTTCATGGAATCAACTTTATCTTTAATTTTGAAACATCAAAAACTCTTGGTGAGCAGCCATGGCACCCTTGTCCCCCTTACCCTTTCTCTCTCTCAATATCTATCTCTCTCTCTCTCTCTCTCTCCCCATACCTCAGCCAAAGCTTGAGTTACCCGGCACACGGGGGCTGCAAAGCTCCCTGAATGTGGAGGCGGAAGTGCTACTACTATCTGAAAAGAAACCTTTCAGCAGTCAATGCTCCATGGCGCTGTGATGTGCGGTGCAACTGGTCGCAAAAAGTTCAATGGCTGCACATGGTTGGCAGAATGCGCGGCCTCCAGATGAACGGTAAAGTCCCGAAAGTTGTCGCAAGCGTCCTCGGCTTCATTCTTTCATTGCTTAATCTGACTGGAGAAATCCTAATTGAAAATACCATAAAATATCCGAAAATTGAAAAAAAATTGATGTGTCCTGCATTTTGGAACAATCAAAAGGTCAACATGGAGTTGCATCTGCCAGTCGGACAAATCTGAGTGGCCCGGCCCAGTCACCCCTCGACCTGCGGACGCGGCATTGGATCCCATCACCCTTTGACATCCAACTGATCCAACCCTCACCGAAACATACCCAAACACATGGGTGGAGAAGTACCACCGCCTGAGGCTTATGATTTATGTATATTTATGTAAGTGTATGTATATCAGTATGTCTATGTGCATAGCCCTGCGTGCTTTTGCCATTTTCTAATATGCATATCCGCATATCTGTTTATAGTTTTGTTCAGAAAGTCATCGACATTGGTACTGACTGCGTGTTGCTTGATGCCGCTCCATTGAGGTCTCTAATTTTGTCCTGTCATTGCATAGTTGCAGGCCCTGAAAACTCACTTAGTAGGTCATGATGAAAGCCACCCTGCTTGGACAAATGTTTTTTGTCTTACGTCTCATCTCGGCCGGCTTCTTCCAGTTCCAGCCCGATTGTCCGCCCCAGCATAGTATCATGATGAAGCTGAGCTATCCACAAGCGAAGAAGGCCAAGAATGCATAGGATGCTTCTTATCCACCACTTGCCTGGGGGCAAAAAAATGCGAACTCCTGACTCCAACTAAGTTGCAGAGCCTAGACCGAGGTTGGATCAATTTTGTCACAGTCCCGTCAGCCTACAGTAGGCAGCAAAAATTGATCTGTTGCAGCAGGTTATCCCCTCTCAAGACTTCCCAGATTGACAGAAACTGGCCGGACTGATGGATGCTCAGTCTACAAGCAAAGTAATCGACAAATATCGACAAGAGGGTCACATTAGTCACATTTCTCGATTCATACGGTTTTTTTCACAAATTCGGACTATTCAAATTGGGTAGTCCGAATCTTCACCCCAAAATCAACAGGAGCCACTTAAAAATGTCATACAAACAAGTCATGCCTCCCAAGCACCACCTGGCAACGTCCTGCAAGGACTTGGGGGGATCCTAAAGGTCATCAGTGCGGAGGAGGCCTCTCATGAGAGAGAAGCCATCAGTCGGAAGGCCGCACCGTGGAAATGGTGGAAAGGGGGCCCACCGGCCCAATATTGATGGAAATGCAGCAACAAAATTGATGAGGAACCCTAAAAAAGGACGCAGTTGGTCCGACATTGTTTCATATTTAATTTATTATATGATACAATATGAATCCGCATTCTTTGTGATTCCTTGCCGACTCATGGGTCTTGGGTTTGACATCAAAGTTGTAGCTTGTAGGGCCCCACTTGCCCCGCTGATGCCGATGCAACTTTGGCAGAACGGCAACGCTGTTTGAGCCAAGGTGCAAGCATAGAACAAAGTCTGGCTGCTGGAATGTTGAGAACTGATTCTCAAACAGTGGCCGAACCAAGTTTGCCAAAGCTCCATTCTTGGTGTTCATGTGTGTCCTATCAAGATCTTTGACGTGGGTCGCCCGATTCTCGTGTGCACTCCTCACAAAAGCACCCAAAAGCTTCATGAATTATGAAGCCAGGAGCAGGAGCAGCACAATCGAAAATTCAGAACTGATCTGTGTCGAGCACTGGTGGCTGGCACTGCTGGTGGCTGGCACATACGGCAAGCCAAGGGCAAATTAAGAGAAGAGTGCAACGAAAAAAAGTCCTGGTGTTGGAGGCCGAAAGAAGCGGCCGCGACCAGCACCGGGTCCTAGGCATTTTCTGCAAGTCATCATTGGAGTTCTTCTCCTGGTACCAATCCTTGAATCCAAGTAGGACGGAAATGGGAAAGGAGTAGACTGACAAGAATGATGACTTGTTGGCCCAAGAGAGGCCCTACCCATTACCTCATGTTGATGACCCATCCCATTGCGGTTAGCAAAGTAACCCTGGGTTAGAAAGACACATCTGTCGTGGGGAGCAGTGACATATGGCAGCCACAACCGGCTCAGTTCAAAGCACATTGCGCCAAAAGTTCTCATAGTGTGTATGTTATATATACACATACTCATACTGCACTGCACGTAGAAATTCACAGTATATATATAATATGTATGCGTGTGTATCAGTATATGATATACATAAATACATGTACACAACATGGTACAAGAAAGTTTCCGGTGCACACCAACATGCAAAAGCGAACTTGTCATTTAGACCAAGGGATACCAACGGCATTTTTTATAGCTTGCAATGCTGCCAGGCTTCGTGTAAATCCCACAATCAGCAATGAGCACTCCACACTCACCAGCAGAAGCATCAAAAAGCGAAGGCCAGGCAGTCCACCTGGCGTGTTGGTAATGCGGTAAATGCCATAAACATCCGTAGGCCATCTCAAATTCTACCAGACATTGGTGGGCAATAATGGCAAATAGATGCAAATAGCCGTCCTCAATTGCATGTTTACTATGTCTTACTATGGTATACTATGGTTTACCACTATAATAATTGGGTTTACATGGGTTTACCACATTACTGCAGCAAACCATCAAGAGATATCAAGACCAGGCATGAAACGCCGCAGCAGCTGATACCAAAGGACCATTTTCTGCCTGTCTGCATGCCTGGCGGGTCCCCACCGCGTTGGCGTGTTGCCAGCAGGCAATCCCCCAGAAATGATCTGTGTCAGGCCGCTCTGGTGGGTGCAGATTGTCAAGGCGCTTTGTTCGAACATAGTCTACCAATGTCTGCAGGCTGCAAGATATTTCGACAATATTCGACAATTATCCCATGATCTCCCATGTTTTTAGTCATGATATCACTGAAGGATACTGAAGGCCATTGCAGGGTATTGGAGGCCATGATATTTTCGATCTGCTCTGCGACCGCGACCACACCAGCTCAACCGCCTTAGCCTGGCAGGAGCGATTTCTGCGATTTCAAAATGATGATCCCCCTGGCTTCAGCCCAATCATAGCCCCCCAATATCATTCATGAAACATACCCTCTGGTAAACTAACATAGCTATGGAAAATGGCCATTTATAGTGAATTTTCCCATAAAAAATGGTGTTTTTCCATAGCTATGTTAAATTACCAGAGGGTACCATGGTTACCATGGCCAATCAAATGGTCCCATCCAAGTCCCCCCAGGGCCTCCCAGTCTGACTGACTCTTGCTCGAATATATCATATATTTGTCTCTCGACTGGTCATTTGATCCATCAGAGAATGAGGTGTGACGAAAAAACATCAACATTATGAACAAACATAGATAACATCAAACAAGAATAATGAGATAGGATTATATCGTAAAAACTTATATCAAATAACAATGACTAAGAACAGTATACAACAGTACTAATGAGATAGTAACAAGTAAGTGTCTGTTCAACGCCCATGTGACATGATTGCGACCCTCTTGGTGCTCAAATCCTCACAGCAACTCCCCCAGCGATGATGGTGAAACGTCCGCCGCTCGAGGCTCAGTGAACCCCGGCCGTGGCACAAGAAAAACGGAAAGTGGTGCTGCTCCAGAAAGGCTTCACTAAAGACTTCGCAAACACCATGACCAAAGAACAACTGGATCTAATCCCAGAAGCACCGGCAGAACTTGTACCAGCTCCAAGGTTTGGAAGATCAGCGACTACCCCGAGCATCACTACTGTTCTTCTGTGGGCGAATATAAGGATCCTGCAAGGCCTCTATGACCTTGGGTGCGCTATGACCGGGGCGTGGCATTCCCTTCCCAGCCAGGGGATGGTTTGGGATGGAGAAGCAATGATACCATGCTGGGATCATGCCAAACGATGGAAGCTGTGAATCAAACACAAACCTGGAAATGCAATTAAATGATATTAAATGCCTATACCATCCTACACCCAAGGAACCTCATGCTCAAGAGATCTCAAGAGAAATGACATGTTCTGATCATCTCAGCTGCCGCTGCTGCACCCACCGATCCCAGCCGTCCCAGCCGTCCCAGGTGAAGGTGCATCGGGTCGTTGTTCGCGGTCCCGGGTCAACAACTTTATCAGCAGGTTCTGGGGGGACAGGGGACTTCAGGGGACCCAGCGATCTCTGACCTGGATAGCCTCCACATGCCTCCACCATGGGGCAGCGTCAAACACTAGGAAAATCCATGAACATCCTTTAGATTGGTTGGATAGTGAGGATTCTTGCAATTGGATGGTGGTAAATCAGCCAGTGGAAACTGCTAGGCTGCTAGAAACATAAGATATCTGGTGGCAAAGGCTCAAAGACCTCTGGTATGATCATCAAGCAAAGGGATTTTGAATTTGCTCAAGAAAGCAAACAATACACCAAGAGCAAAGAGGAACATTCGGAACTAGAATATTTTGATAATTCTTGATGTTTGATCTAGTTTATTTGTGGAAAATGGCCGGGCCCCTCAAATCCAAATTTGATGGTTTGTTAATGCAGAGCAAAATTCTCCTGGAAATGATATGGAGTACTCCAACACACAAACGGCTTTAAGTGCTACCCAATCACTAACGTCCACTAACCAAAGAATCAAGCTGGTCACCATTGGCAAAACTTGTCTGGCCCTTGGTGATCGTCCAAAAGGATAGCTAAACCTTGCTAAAACAATCAAAACACACACACACATATATATATATATATTATATATTATATATATATTATATAATATAATATATATATATCTAAAGCATCAAACACAGCACATGGACGCCCTTGAGATCCCCTTGAGTACGTCTCTCCTTCGCTTCACTGGACACCCTTGGAGCTGTTGGTATCACCAAGTCAAAGGTGCCATCAGCGGCTTCTCGGCGGAAGGCGTCCTGTGACTTTCCTGGCCCGGTGCAGGAGCAAGATGGAGCAAGATGGAGCGAGGTCATGTTTCATGCAAGATCAAGTGCAAAGTGTTTGGTTGGCAAACGTTGGCATCCAGCATGATCCAGTTCAGCGGTCCTTCGCCAAATGGTCTGCGATTGAACAGCCTTAGATCATGAATGATGGTTCTGAGACCTACAGTTTCAGTGATCGAACTCTGAGAAGTCGGGTGGTCAGACGTTGTGGCAAATGACTGCCAATGCTGAAGTGAAAACACCCCAACAGCAGGAAGGGGCCCTTCAGAAGGAGCATTCAAAGCGCCCAGCTCTATCATGATTATATAGCTCGATTCCCCAAACCGCCAATCTACTTAAAGCCTTGGTTTGAAAGATTTCGGAAGACATTGAAGTATTCCACAACCTTACACACAACAAATCATCTACAAACAGTCGCCCAAGTTGCGTCCGCCTGTACTCCCACTCGCTCCCACTGAAGATATGAGCCGCCGTCAAAATAAATTGCTGAGATGCTTGGTACGAAAATATAGGTTATCGCTTTTTTGGGGGGGCCTATCGCTTTACAGTATTTGGAACATAATAAAATGATTGTGACGGCTGCAGCAACCCTCGTCCGCAAAAGTACTACATCCGCCAACACCTATCCAGCAATGTTGGAAGTTGAGATCACAGGGCACTTGGGCACTGCATGACCGTCCGACTGACGAGGAACAGCTCAAAGAAAACTATTCCAGTGCTCCACACATCCACCTGCACTGACGCTTTTGTAGTTGGTTCAAATGGCTTCAAGCACAGCTTCGAATCCACATAAAGATGTGTAGACACTGAAGACTCACCCACATTTCACTCAGTTGCGGTCTTGTTGTACCCTGCCTTGCTGTTGATGGTAGGTGATGCTGTCTCATGACACTCCTTGCTGCAGCAAGCTTGGGAATGGCAACCATCGCAACTTCTTGAGATAAATCCTGACCACACAAGAAACCCCAATTAAAAATAATTATATAAAGCATATAAAAGTTATAAAAACAATAGGGAAACAATTGATCAAATTTACTCCAATTGTCACCGTCACCGTGCCAAGTCAATAAAGGTCTTCACCTCGAGATTCAACCCCCCTGCACAGCCAACATGATTGAATTCAATTCCTGAACAGCCAACCGTACACTACACAAAAATGGGGACAAAAACCGCAGCGATACATCCCAAGCCAACTTGGTCTCATGGCCGTTCCACAGCCCGTTCCACAGCCCCGTGCATCTTACTTCCGCCAGTTCCCAACAAGAATCTGGTGGCAAATACCAGGAAGTTCCTGCCCCTCGTGTGGAGAGATCGATTACCTGAGGATGACCGCTGCGCAGTGACTTGATGATTTAGAGAAAATTGGCTGCGCCGAAAATGAGGAAAGTTGGATATAAAAATAATATACCGTTTAGTTTAATTAACTCCTGTCAAACATAACCATATGTACAATCAGTCTGGTCATATTTGGTCATGTTTGGTCAATATTTTCCTAGAGTTTGGTGAAAGAAAGATTGAGCTCTGACCGGTCAGGCCTCGACGAAAGTCCCGGGCAGCCGCCAAGAAAAGTTTATATCGAAACATCATGGAATATCGAAATATTCAAGTTTTTCTCTCGGAAACTCTTGAGATGTGTCAGACCGTTTCTGATTTTGTCAATCTGTTGATATCTGTTGAAACCCGCCCAAATAGCAAAACTCAGGTTCACCCTCTGGAACTCTGCAACTGTTTCATTGCTGGACGGTGCGTCATTGGTTAATCACTACCTACAGGTTGCATTGCTTTGCACCTCCGAGTCACTGCCTCTGGGTGCATGTCCGCGGCCATCGTTTTGGAGAGTCCAAAATCTCCTATCTTCACCTAAGCATCAAAAGGGCCATAGAGGGCCGTAAATTTGAAGACAAAAGGACTAGCTACACACTCACCAAAGGCCCAATATGGTTCGATCATGCCTGATCAAATAATCATATCATATCGTGATAGTTTCTGCACCTTGAAAATGTCTTGAAGGACCAACCACCTTGTATAGCCTCAAATCTTTCGAGACAATCCACCTGGCCGGCGTGGTAGAAGATGTTGGACGGTTTGATGTCATAATGAATGATCCTCCGGCCGCACACCTCACACAGAGCTAAGCCAGCTGGCAGCCAGCTGGAAACAAACGCAGTACTTCACCAAACCTCACAGCAGTGCACTGAGGCTCACCGAGGGCCCTACGTTGAGGTACCGCAGGCCACTCAAGATCTGAACGATAATGGTCTTTGCCTCCTGGAGGAAGCTTGGGCTAGCTGGATGGTTGCATCATGTTGCAACTGAATATCTGGTGATTGCGGAATTGTTTGAAATTTGAAGGGAACACTTCTGGCATCTTCTGGCACAATTCAGTAACTCCCATCATCCAAAGCAAAAACGGACAACAGGCCCTTCAGAAGCAACAAACCGCATCAAACAACTGCAAACTGTTCCAAAACAGCAGGCAGCAAGTGTGCAACAGCAGGGTGGCCGTTATTTTGACAACGTGTTGATCTGGATGGAGCACCAAAAAGCGTTGCGATTAACCCACCGCTGCTGCGAGCCGAGGTTCTGAATCCGCTGGAAACATCATTGAAAAAACAAAAATAACAGGTGATGCAAAGGTGGGGAAGAGGAGGCAACAACCCGACAAATGATGAAATAATATGAAATATGAAATAAATATATAATATCACAAATCATATTGAAGCCAAAAGCAACATTGCTGCCTGGTGAGATTTGGGCCGCCCAGCCCACTCCTTCTCCAGCATTGGTCCAGACATCTTCAAGCGATGATCTAAAGTTTCGCCCTCGCACAACTCCAAGACCAAGACATAGGCATGGCTATCCTAAGGTGTGTGTGCTGGCTGAAGCTGGGCGGGTTCCACTTGGCATCTGCCAAATTGAAATAGAAAAGTCTTGCGGAAGTTGTTGTCCCGTGCACTTTTCGTCATGCGTTGTCTTTGTGAGACATCGCTCCCATAGAAGAAGTTTGCGAGACTACCAGAAGCGACACTTCCACTGCCTGCTTTCTGAACGGTTTCCAATTCACCAATCATCCACAACGACAAGGGTTGGTCGGCCACCATCCACCCAACTCTTGAAGGTCGAATCACGAGTGTGTTGCCAAGGAGCCAGGGGGAAGCAGTCACGAAGCTCAACGATCCGGGGGTGCTGCAACTTCTTTTGGATCTCCTGGGATTGACAAAGACGGACAAGGAGTTGGGTTTTCACTGAGTAGTAGCTGGTATGTTCTTATTTGCCTTATTATTTCTCTGATCCTCTCTAGCTCCTGAAATGCTCCTGAACAGGTACAATCCACGCAAACACAACAGCCAACATCACCTAACCCCCAGAGGTCGGAAAAGGCCCACAGCATCCCAGGCGACAGCCGCAACAGCCATCTTTCACAGTCCCAGTGGCACATTCACGCAAGGCCCAGCGGACCAAGTCGACTCGTTGGGCTTCTGACATCCTCAGCACCACCAGGCCCGAGAGACCACTGCTGTGAATGTGAACCTACTGAAGCGAGGATGGAGAACTGCAAGATAATGCTTACATTCTTGTTTGCCGGGGCTTCCAACGGTTTGCCCTAGAGCTAAAAAGCGACAGCCTGCAATGCTTACATTTAAAAAGTAAATTAATACCAGTAGTGCCGCACAAGGCGGTGGCGGAAGTTTCAAAAATAGGAAACCTATAGGAGAGATTGGTTGTTGTGACTCACGGATGGCAGAGCGAATCCACTCATGGACGGAAAGCTGGTTGGAGTTGTGTTTTTTGGAGTGGCTGCAATGTTTGCAGTGGTCACCTCACCACAACTGCTGGATGTAGTGTGTAGTGCAGTTGTAGTTGTAGTCGTAGCTGTAGTGTAGTGTAGTGTAGTTGTAGTTGTAATGTTGTGTAATTAGTGTAGTGTAGTTGCAGTTGTCGAAGGAAGTTTAGAAGTCAAACTTCCGACAATATGGACAGATGAAAAGCAGAGCAGGGCAGAGGCAGAGAGAAGAGAAAGATCAGAAGAGAGAAGAGTAGCAGAGAAAGAGTCAGAAGAAAGAAGATACAGATGCGCGAAAAGGTAGGAAAGTCGCGATTCACTGTGTTTTTCCAATGATTTGTGGCTCCGGAGGGTCGAAAAGTAGGCTCGCTAAAGCGGCGG
>Ga0126342_10013063_pt1 | contig 14751 bp, 13 predicted proteins | sample Cyp1metagenome_FD_92528 | JGI IMG/M metagenome (GOLD analysis project Ga0126342, IMG submission 92528) | Coral microbial communities from Lord Howe Island, Old Settlement Bay, Australia - Cyphastrea 1 metagenome | ecosystem: Host-associated > Invertebrates > Cnidaria > Coral ... | reverse complement strand
TATTATATTGTATTATATTATATTATATTATATTGTATTATATTGTATTATATTATATTATATTATATTGTATTATATTGTATTATATTATATTATATTATATTGTATTATATTGTATTATATTATATTATATTATATGATATTATATTATATTATATCATATTATATGATATGATATGATATGATATGATATTGTATTGATGATTATACATGTATTGATGATAAGCATCAGCATCTGTATCCCAGGTTGTGGCTCTTGACCCCGAAAAGTCGATGCTTGAAAGCAGAACTGAACCAATTTTGGTGGGTTCATTCCCTCCCCAGATTTCAGGTCAGCATGACCCTCAGGATGAATTGATGCAACCCACCCTGGGAGGTATCACCAAGCCACCAAGTCCATGTCTTGCCAGGTGACATGTGGCAGTTGCAGGTCAACGTCTCTGAAGCGCGATCCTTGGGTTTCTTACCAGCCAGCGAGCCAGATGCAAGCAAAGCGGAGGACTTGAAAGAGAAGGCGGAGCCGCGGGTTCAGGTGTGAAACCTCCGGTAGCTTCAAGGACCCAGTAAAGACAAAGTTTCGATTGGTCATGGTGTATTTTTGGATCCCGCTTGGGGGGTTAAAACTTTTGACTCACACGCAGGTATGTCTGAATTTTTGGGTTTCCCCGGGAGAAAAAATGTGACCGTGGTGGCTCAACTTTAGGTGCTTTCACTGGTTCTGGGTCAGTCTTTCCCTGCTGTAAAAAAACCCTGTCCTGAATCGGGCTGACATGTCCAATATCCAACAGCTCTCGGATGTTCATGAACACCAGCATGATTTCCTGGCTTCAAGCTGGCGGCCCTTGCCCAACAAAGATTCCAGGCCTATGGGACTTTGCAATTCTTCTTGCACTCCGATCAGTGGCGGCAAGCCATGTTCAAGGGCAGCTACTACTTCAGTGGCAAAGGATTTCAGAAGGCGCGACCTGTCCCCTCCCGGAGCCCTTGGAGCCAATAACCCCACCACTTTTACCTGCCACAGGTGGCCTACACCTGCCTCATGTTGGAGAAGTATTACGGAAGGGAGCACAGCCATACCCAGTCCTGTGCAAATTTGTTGCTCAGGCGGGTGAACGGGGGGTAGCTGGGGGAAATTTTGGGGTTGAAACCACACTGCAGCAGTGGATCCGCTGATGGTTCGGAATTTTTTGAGGGAAGTTCAAGGGGGTTGAGGATGATCCCAATTGACTTGATCTCTTTGGGCGCCACCAGCAGCAACCAGCGGTTTTAAACTAATGTAACTAATGGATTGATTTCATGATATTTCATGGGACCTTGGTTCTAGATCATGGTTATTCTATGTTATTCTCAACAAACATTGAAAAACATCCAACATCCTTTCCAATTCTGGGACTCAAGTGTCCCAGACTTGGATGAAAGCGCTACATTTGCTGGTAGAAACCAAGAATACGAATGGTTCCCTGTAGATTCTGTAGATATTCCCTTCAACCAACCCATAATCATACATACTAGTTGGTTAAGCGAACTTAAGTCCTCAATTGGATGTTTGAATCCCAATTTTCGTTGGTTAAATCAGTTAAATTCCATATTTTCTCTTTGTTTCGGAGTCTTGCTGAGGGGCTTCCAATGTCTCTACGCCCCGGGGCCGGCGCCGGAGTGCAACGGTGCCCCCATCGACCTCTACTACGACTCAGCCTGGCACGGCGTGGCCAGCCGCGAAGGCTTCACGGACACCGGCTGCAGGACGGCGGACTTTGGCAATGCGTGCTACAACGATCATCACTACCATTTCAGCTACTGGGACTAGATCAATGTAAGGCAATGGTTGAGTAATATACCCAAGGTTTATGGTTTATGGTAATGAAGCTCAGGTGTATGGTAATTGATATTACTATGATATTACTATGATAATGGATTGGATTAACATGGTAATGTATGGTTACATAGTACTGTTTGGTAGTATGGTAATTATATCAATGACTGTATATCTGGGAGACAGTGGGGATATACTGGAATGTAAGGTGGTGCCCCAGTTCCAAATCGTTCAGCTGGAGTATAACATCACTAGAATTTATGGCAAACATATCTTAATGGGTATTAATGGGTCTTATGACCACGAGGTGGTCCGGTTTGTTGGTTGATATTCAGCCCAGTATAGTTATAGTTACCACACCCAGTTATATTAGTTATAAGCCAACTATGGGCACCGCCTTGCACTCGATAAGGTTTGTGTTGAACACAGTTTTCACCTTCAAAACGTGACGCAGTTCGAATGTTGGCTGATTCGACACCCGGAAAAATCACGATATGATGGTATACATCACAATGGACCATAGATGACAATAGTATCCTCACCCATTCACCGGGCTTCACCGGCTCATTTCTTGGTGATGATCCACGTGCCCTAAATCAGGTTACTTCGTGGTGTCCGCTGCAGTTTTGGTGAAGTTGAAGCCCGAGTTCGCCCAAAACACCCCGTTCGTTTCCTTTGTGGATACCTTGATCCGCGATACCGCCAATCCCAGCGTGCAGGAGCGCTCTTCTCAGGGCAACGTGTGTGTCCTTTTTCTAGGAATTTCGTATTGGGGATCGACCCAAAAAAGCATCCAACATACGTCAGGATTTTCAATAGGTGTGATGTCTTGGTCGACCTGAATGCTTTCGTAGTTGGGAGGGCTGTGACACTTTTCTGGGTGATGTCAAGGGGACTATTTTTACTTTGAGATAGCCCCATACTATGGAAGATGACATGTGCATGGCCCTTCTCGCTTGATCCCTTCATCAAGAGCCCTGTCATTGGATTATTGGTGAAGTTGATTACCAATTCCCGTCATTATCAATGGTCATTATCAATGGTCATTATCAATGGACATTATGGATTTTCAATATATTTTATGGTCAAAACTCCTTATCAAGCAGTACTTGTAGAAAGGCATGGATCAACTCGCCCGACAGGGGGAGTGTTCATGTGTGTTGACGCGCAATCCTACGCTCTAAATAGTACCCCCCATAGATCTTGAAGTTAGTATTGGATATCTTAATCTTGGGAGCCCATATGAGAGATATTATGAGGTATTCAGTACTATAGACTATAATATTGCGATATGAATCCTCATTTCAGGATGGTTAGACTATGTTAGCCTCATGTACAACTATAAGGCCTTCACTGCGACGCCGCTTGAATGATGGTGAATTTAAGGGTAACTATCCCCAATGGGCCAATTTCAGTCATAATTTATCCAGATCCATGTATCCATGCATCCCCATTGCAGGATGGTTAAACTATGATAAACTATGATACGTCACCCCCAATCTGTTATGGTAAAACCCATTAAAACCCTAAAATCATCACCAGGATGGCGCATTTTTCAGGACAGCCACTTCCCGCAGTTCCGTTCCTTCGACTGGTTCGATCTTCACAGCTGGAGTCGTGGAGTGATCCCATCGGCCGATGGCAAAGATCAAGAGTCGACCTCTGAAGAACTGAACCTCTTGTGCCTCAGACTGGTAGCAATGTGTAGCAATGTGTAGCAATGTGTAGCAATGTGTAGAAATGGTTCACAGGTGAATTTAGGACTCTTTTATGTAGACTTAGAAGACGCTTTCTTTTTCGAGGCTTTCTAGAATGCTTGATGTCTTTTGGGGGTGCCAAGAAACTGTGTTAGATAGGAAGGGATACTTTCCTAGTCTACGGGCAAGTATGGATTTGTCAGCATGTTTTGAGAGCTTGGCTTAGCAGTTTGGGAGCTTCAATTATTTAGAAACAACCCATATTTCAACCGTTGACTAGGCACACAATGGTCGGGTATGATGCAAGCATATCTGCCAGCTTTCCATCCCAGGTATGGCATTCACTTGTGGGGCATGGTGTTGCAGAGGGAGCCCTTGCAGGAACTGGGAAGCACCATGCTGACCCTGTGCGCTCTGACAATTCGGGAGTTTTTCCTGATGACAGATGACAACCCACACCATCCAGAGGACTTTGTGACAAACCACGTGACAGGCGTTTTTCCAGGGTGGAACTTGAAAGAAGCACCGAAGCCACTAGGGGGGCCCTTTTTTTTGCAACAACTCGTCCTCCCAAACAAACAAGCAAACACACAAATAAACAAACATGTTCGTTGGTTTCAAGCATTTCTTATTTCCATCCCTGGATATCTCCTCGACTCGCTGGTTCTGTATTTTAATATTGATGTTGAAGTACCCTCCGGTAACCACGGCAATGGAAATCCACCATTTCTAGACGATGTTCCCATCAACACCTCCATTGAGTTCGGGGATGTTCCAGCCATGACCAGAGGATCAGCCCCATCCGGAGGCATCTTCTTCCAGAACAAGGTGGATTACGCCACGTGGTTCGGCTGGCGATACGACTTCATCCATGGCATCCAGATGCTTCCTGTTAGTCCCGCCCTGTTGATGATCAGGACCCCCGAGTTCTGCCGCCAGGAGCTGGGGGCCCGGGGGGCTGGGGGCGCCTGGGGCTGGGTGATGGGGTTAGTGTCATGAGAAAAACCATGGCACAAAAAAAAGGTACCCATAGTTAGCCATCACTAAATGAATATGACAGAACCTATCATATGATATCATCTCATATCTAATACATTATGATATCATATCATGGATATGAAAAACCACTCCCCAGGCTCCCCAGCTCGGTAAGTCCCCCCCAAAAATGGGGCAGATTCGCCCATGCCCAGGTCGATTTTCGTACGTCACCTCTGGGGGTCTGATACCCGGTATGTATGGATTTCTATTAGATGACCATAAACCACATACCCTCCGGTAAAGTCACATATGGAAGCCACGGCCCAGATAGTTCGATGATTTTACCTATGAAGGAATGCTGATTTTCCAGTTCGCAAACTGTTACTTTACCACACAATACTATGTTTTGACCATGGCACATATGTTTATAAACCCAATTAAGTACAAATTAAGTACAGTTATGGGTACCATAAACTGTACTTATATACATAATTATACATAATACTATAACTAAGTATAGCTATTGGAGTTGTGTTCACCTAGCTGTAAACCAGGCCTGCTGAGTCAGGAGTGGGACAACGTTCTGTCGCGGCTGCCTCTGAGTCCCACGGATCCCTGGACGTCGTTGTTGGTCACTGGCACCCTGTCCATCATTGAGCAGCAAGAAGCTTACAGCAGGCGCCGGGTTTGAGGCTTGAACCCCGGAAAACCAACATGAAGATGAGGGGTTCATGTTTTTTTCATGTTTCAGTATATGTGCATGTAAATACACATACATATTATATATATATAGTAACAACACTAATAATGATAATAATACTAATGATGATAATATATGATATATATGTATATGTATATGTATGTATATATATATATATACACACATCTTATATGTATGTACTTCAATACAGGCACACACACACAGACACTTGAACACACTTAGGTGTTGAACCAAACAGGATCGGGGATTCCATGGGATTCAAGAAATCAAAATTTGCCAAGATGGGGAACTTTAGCAACCAAATCTAGGTAAGAATTTGTAATAACTGGTATTTTTCCATTTTGGGGCGGTTAAACTTCACTGTCTTGAAACCAGAGGTCAACCCCAGCCTGAAATTGTTGCTGGAATTTTCAGGGTGGGATCCCATAGTCGGAACCCCACTGGTATGAGAAGTGTTTGGGAAGCGACAATGGGAACATGTTATGGGGGTCCCTGAAAACACCACTGGAGATTTGGTGAAACAATGGGAGTGTCTACTCTTGGGTGATTTTTTTGAGCTAGTTAGGAAGTCCTTAATTTCAATGGCGAACATCATACCTGGCGCATTCAAGCTTAGATTCGAAAGGGCAGGGATGTTTGCCATCAGACCCCCATTCCATCATATTCCTAGGCATGGAATGTTGGGTGGTGTTACCACTGTTACCATGCAACTTGATCCATCCCGGTTCGAGAGGTAATGGCCATGGATGAAGGGTCCCCAAGTGGAGTGACCTTTTTCGCATTTCGTTGTCACCATGATTCACAAACAAAAGACCAATCACGTGTCAGGGTTGCAAGGTCCGCAAGGCCAGGTTTGTTGACAAAAACCTCAACTTTGCAATAACCGGTCTTTAGGGCTAAAGCAACGATCTTTGGTGGTTAAACTCTCCATTTTCTTATGCAGTTCCTTCCCAATTTGTTTGGGTCAACAAGGGTCAATGACATTACTATAAACAAATCAGAAAATGATAAGACACACCATGACAAGCAATTCCAAGCCATGACCAAAAATGACAATGACCAAACATGAAGAAATCAGACAAACCATGACAAACACCAACAAAAAAGATGACCAACAACATCAACCCATGGGGTCATGATTATTACAGTATCCACATTAGATAATGGTAGTAACAACCCTGACCAGAACATTTGATGTCATGATGTCCATTTAAGTGTCATTTCAGAATAGGATGAACATCCACCATATTTAAGCCATATTTAATTCTAGTTTTGTCTCATTGTCTCATAGAATTGGATTATGGGAAAATTTACAGGAAAGCCCCATATTTCATGGGAAAATAACTCTGGTTTCCTGTAGATTTTCCCTTAAACCAATCCATTGAATTGTCAGGTTGAGTGCCATGTTACCGGAGCACATGGACGACGGCCTCACCTGGGCCTGGGCCCTTTATTGGACCGCCTCCCTGGAGGCCGCCAATGGCGGTGGGCCGAGTCCCAGCACCAGCCTGGCGTCCAGCACCGGGTCTACCGAAGCGCCTGAGGCGGGGATGTGGGTGGAGAATTTAGGAGAAAAACCATGGAAAATTGGGAAAAAAATTGGGAAAAATCTAGGAAACATATAGAAAAATGATGATTCACTAGCAAAGAATGGGAGTTTCAGCTGCAGGGATAGTGAGAAAACCGCTAACCGATTTTTTCTCCATCATGCTCAGCTGATGTTCAACAAGCTGGGCAACCGCAGGAAAACCAGTTAGAAAAACAGTCAATGGATCTACGAATGACCGATTCATACCGATTCTTTCAGAGCCAACAACATCCTAATAACCCAATGTTCTGGGTTTGAGATTACTTAAGTATACTTGATAGTTGGGACCAAACTGGTGATGTCCGGAGAGATCACTAAAGGGTCGAACCATCCCTGTGACCGAAATGCGTTGGTTGCAAACTATCCCCCAACTGTTCAAACCTCTTGATCTATAGGTTTTTGTTGATGGTTGATGTGCAGATCATTTCTGCTTTAATTTTTCCAACTTATATAAACTTGGAATCTGTTGATGATTACACGCATTGTAAATCTCCCATTTTATTGGTGAAAACCCAGGGTTCCTACAAACATTGAAAAGCAACCCAATCATTGCTGATAGTTCACGGCAATTGATCCTTTCCATCCATTCATATGCTGATAAAGAGATCCCAACTTATGCATTGAATATGGTTGCTGGATGTTGGATCAACCACATCCAACCATCTTCACGTCCTCCAAATTGGTGGAGGGTATCTGTATCACTTGTTGTTGGTTTTTATATGTTTGATTAGATGTAATCAATTTCCGGCTCTGTTGGTGGTGGATCCAGTCGATATCCGATATCCTTCCGGGTTCCCATTTCCAGCTGTTATGGATACTATGTCACACGGATACAACAGTGTTACACAGCGTCGCTATTGTATCATCTAGAAACCATGGCCCATTTATATATATATATATTAGAAATTGTGATTTTCCATAGCAAACTGTCAAATTACCCAAATTACCGGAGTTTACCCCCTTTGGTTGGTGCTTGATACGTTTGATATAAACTCAATTATAGTTGATATACTCCCCATCTATGCTTGTCTAGTTGGTGGTTGATTTTGTCACAAGGGGGGGTACCCCAAATCATCCCAATTTTTTCAGCATTTTAGATATTTTAGGAAACCCATGGTGACTTGGGGATCACCCCATTTTGCAGGAGAACTTGGCCCTGTACCGCCTGGCCGTTGCGTCCTCCGATCTCTCCGCCGACTTCGCCGCGGCGCGGGCCGTGGACGGGCTCTTCGTGACCCGCTGGAGCCCAGTCAGCACGGAGCAGAACCCGTGGATCTCGGTGGACCTGGGAGAGGTACACGCCTTGAGCCATGTGGTGCTGTTGTGGGGGGAATTTTATCCCACAAGTTGCTGGGTATATGGCAAGGTTGAGTTGTACCGTTGTACCTGTACTTTTTTTTTTAGTTGGTTGAGTCGTACTTTTTTGGGGGGTTGAATTTCTGTATATATAATATTGTATAATCGCTGTTTTGGAAATTGTTTTGGGTTCAGTTGGTGCTGAATAAACTTTCCGATTGTTCAGAGGGGAATCTTCCGGGTGATGTTTGGTTCAACCATCATCATGTTTTCTGGCAATGGAAAACACACCTTGTGTGATCCTTCAACATGCTCCAACCCATTGTAGGCAAATGCTGGCCACAAGAGATCAAAACATTGTAATTTTGCCTATCCATTTTTATCCCCTTGTATTTGGGGTGTTGGTTGTGCAACCCTGTTCAAGAAACTGGGCATTGGCCGGCTTAGATAATCCTCTTCAGGTTATGTGTTGCAGGGCGCCACGGAAGCTGATGCTTGGAGCAACTTGGCCGTGGTCGCGGGCTCTTCCGAGTTGTTGCGTTCCGACTTGCCGCGGCCCAGCTTTGCACGATGGGTGCGGGTGGTGATCCAGGGAAGTGGCGATCTGCGGCTTTGGGAGTTTCAGGTCAGGGTGGGGGGTATGGCTGGTTCAAAATAAGGATACCCATGAAACGCCAGTTTTAAGCGAGAAAATTAGTTCTTAAACGATGGGATTTTTGGATACCCTATTCTCAGACAAACCTATCTACTATTTGGGGTTCAGATAAACATTGACGCATGTTGGGCTTTATGAACTGGGTTTACCACATTGATTCGATGGTGGTGGCCTGGGCAGGGGGATGGTGAAGTCTGCAGATTGATTGGTTCGAATATGAGTGAACCTCCAAATTGATTTGTTGAATCTGGAACCTCAATGATTGCGCGCGTCCACTGGCACCACATTTTCGTGGGTAAACTCAATGATCGTTTTGTGCGGAAGTTAGGATCGATAGTTTGCAGGTGGGTCCGGCGTTTTTCTACCCCCTGTAGTGTGACCAACCACTGAAAGGTTGCACTGCAAGTCAATGAAAAACAGTACCAAACCAGGTCGTGTTGGTGGTTGCTAGCGGGGGCATGAGGTGCCTGGTAGTTGCATATTTGTTCAACCATGCACGTGATGTGGGTGGTGGGGTGGGCTATTAACGTTCATGCTCACATGCACAAGATGTGGATGCTACCTTACCAAGATACACAGTCACACTGTCTCGATGCTGCGTTACTAAGACCCCCGTCTAAAACTTACACTATCTCGATGCTACTTTAACAAGATCTTTCTCTTGCACTTACACACTATCTCGATGCTATGTTGCTAAGATCTTGCCGAGCACTTGCACACCATCTCGATGCTACTTTAACAAGATCTTCTCTTGCACTTACACACTATCTCGATGCCATTTTGCCAAGATCTTGTCGAGCACTTCACATTATCTCGATGCTATGTTGCTAAGATCTTGTCGAGCTCTTACGCACTATCTCGATGCTACTTTAACAAGATCTTCTCTTGCACTTACACACTATCTCGATGCTATGTTGCTCAGATCTTGTCGAGCACTTACACACTATCTCGATGCTACTTTAACAAGATCTTCTCTTGCACTTACACACTATCTCGATGCTATGTTGCTAAGATGTTGTTGAGCACTTACACACTATCTCGATGCTACTTTAACAAGATCTTTTCTTGCACTTACTTGGAGGTAAAAGTAAGTGGCGCAGAATACACTAGTTGTGCATGTACCTTGGCCCCCCAGGGGGGGCTAGGTACATGGCGCAACTCGCATTAATATAGCGTGCGCACCTGAGCCATCTTTTTGGGCAAATAACGGGCTACATATTTAGTATTCGGGGGACAAGTTGAATCTGAGGAGCTTTCGCAACCGGGGTGCGTGCAGTTTGGTCATGCTTGCCACTGCCATAGATGGCGCCACTCCAGAAGCACACAGGGAAGCTCCCCATATTGCAGCCACATAGATGGCGCAACTCACATGTCACTGGCGTATTCATGTGAGCGCTCTCTCCAAAACTCATGCACATGTTCCACCAAATCGAATGCACAGTAGATGGCGCAACTGGGCCACAAGAACCACGTATGTATCCGTACCATATGCATCCGTCCGTACTATATGCATCTGTTGACTGCCGTGGAAAAAGAAGGAAAGCATGGTGCATTTTTTTCCACAAATGTCATTACATTTCCGCAGTATGGTTTGCGCATTTAAATAAAACCTGGCATGCGTAGATGGCGCAACTCCCAGTGCGGTGCCATCTACCTTCATTTGGGCACATGTCAGTTTTTTTCTCAGGTTCTGTTCGATCCAAATACCGGTGTCCGCGGCATCTATTAAGTGAGGCTGAAAGGTGTAAGCGGTGCGTCTTACTTTGACTTCCATGTACACACTATCTCGATGCTATGTTGCTAAGATCTTGTCGAGCACTTACACACTATCTCGATGCTACTTTAATAAGATCTTCTCTTGCACTTACACACTATCTCGATACTATGTTGCAAAGATCTCGTGGAGCACTTACACACTATCTCGATGCTACTTTAACAAGATCTTCTCTTGCACTTACGCACCATCTCGATGCTATGTTGCTCTGTAGCCACGTCGTCATGCTCGCCTGTAGCCATGCTCAGAGAGCTGGCACAGGTGGTGCGCAAGATGGACGAAAGATCTCAAGATTAAAAAGAGCGTGCACACACACATGCATCTTGTCCCGAAGGCTTGAAAACCACCGGGCGCCTTGCCCACCCGCAACCTGGTTTCAGTCATTTTTGTTCGCCCGAGATGATGATCCCCAATGAGAAATATTTGTGCAGTTGAAAACCAAGCAAACCCTTTGCAAAATTCATTCGCCCCAGCTTTTCAGTCTCAGTCAGGTGTTCGAAGACACCGAGACACCTGTCACCAGCGCAAGCACCACAGCGAGCACCACATCGACCTCCACCGTGGCGACTGTCGCGACCACCGAGGTTGGCACGACCTTGTCTGGTGTGGTCACCACCCAGCCTGAAACGACAGTGGTGACAAGCACAGTTGGTCCATCCACAACTCCGTTCTATGGACCTAATCTTGCAGCTTGCAGGAGATTTGAGATTAGTACCAAGTACATCCAAGTACATCCAAGTACCAAGTTCCTTGTTGCTTTTAGGGATTATCCCAAGCTTCAATGATAGGTCCCGCTGCAGCCTGCAGTTCGCTAGAATCGCCGAGGCGTTCCAAAAGCCGGTGCTGTCGTCGTCCTTCCGATCTGCCACAGAACATGCCTACAAGGCCGTGGATGGGGACGTGGAATCTCAATGGGCTTCAGTGTCTTTGAACGATCAATGGCTGTGGGTGGACCTTCTGGGACTCTATGCAGTGAATCGCGTGGTGCTGCTCTTTGGTGATGTGCCACAGCAATTTGTGCCTTGCCCGGCAGTGTAGGAGATCATAGGAGTGCAGCTTGGTGCTCACAAGAACTGGCTCGACATTTGAAAAATCTGAATCTGGAGACCTGAGAGATCTACTTATAATCTATCTAAATCTGGCTATGTATTTTTCTATCGATCTATCGATCTATCTATCTGTCTGTCTGTCTGTCTATCTGTGTATCTATCTATCTACCTACCTATCCATATGATTATTGATTGTCTAATCATCCAATCAACCCATCTATCTATCCATCCATCTACCTTGTTGCTTGTCTGTCCAGTATCAAAAAACAAATATGTATTGTATGCACATAATATATATAATTATATATATATATATATAGTCTGTGTCCCCGATGAAGCCTTTATATTTGGGAGGGTTCGGTCCCCAGGTTGACTCACCCTGACCCACCCCCAGTTTGTTCAGGTCCTTCAGAGTGCTCCAGATGGGATCAAGTGGAGTGATCTGGCCACGGTGAACGGAGCCACTGGCTTCGTGAGCACCGAATTTCAGCCGGCCGTCTTGACGCAGTGGCTGAGGGTGACATGGCGGCAGGGCCCGGCAGGGACCGGCAGGGTTGAGGTGAGAATCCATGGTTAATAGTGATTGATAGTGATCATATAATTGTTGTTAACAATGTTCGATGATGATGATGATGATGATGATTATGATGATGATGATGATGACGATGATGATGATGATGATGATGAGGATGATGACGATGATGATGATGATGATGATGATGATACAGAAACATATGGGATACATAAACCAACCATAGGACATTGCACCAGTCTTCAAAACCTCTGTTGATTGATTACTATATGAGTATATGGGGTTATACCATCCAGTTTTTGTTGGGGATTTTCACAATCAATGAACTGGGAAATGCGCTCTTAACCAGCCAGTGTAAAGGGATATTAGTGGGATACTCATGGGATATGAATAGAAATGGTGATATACAGTACTGGGATATAATATGGAGTGTAATCACACACACACACAGTGTCACAGCTAGCTGGAAAATCTTCGAACTAGCCATGGAGGTTCTGTTGCTGGGAAAATCTTCAAGGTGCATGTTTGATGAAAGGAGGGTAACCACTTTTCGAGACAACATTTAAGCGGAGCTCGATTACATGTTTGTTTCATTTTTTTTGGTGCTGATAGAAAAAACATTTTGTAAATTGGAACTGGCCCCCTATCACTTTCTGATATATATATATACACATATATATATATGTAGTCAGAGTATGCATTCTGCTGATCTTGCGAAAGTGCGACGGATAATCTGGATGACTGTTCAGTCACTTTTAGAGAGCATTTCTGCCAGAAATAAGGAAAGGGAGGTTTCACTCGGTTTCACACACCTTGATGATGTCTTAGTATGAAATGAAACCATCCATTTTGATCCATTTTGTGGGAATTGCTTATTTACTGTTTGTACTAAAGCACCCACTAAACCAGAGGTTCATGATTTAGATTTCCACAGCATGATCTAGGTATCAATATGTATATATATATATATGTGTAGTGTGTATGTATATATATGTATGTATATTATATATTATACATATACACTATACTTATTGTATTACCGCCATGGATATATGATATATGTACGGATACATTCCAAGTTTGCCGCCAGGTGGTTTGCCAAACATCCTGCAGCATTCGCGAGCTCACCATCCATGGTGACGTGCCTGGCGCAACGACGGCAACGACGGCCACCACCAGCAGCCCTCTGACGACCACCGCGGCCGTGTCGACCACCGAAGGCACCACGAGCACAACTGGACCTGTGAACCGAAGCTGGGTTGCAACTGATGCAAAACCTCTGAAAAACACAGAAATTGCAGTTATACTGTAAAGATATAAGAATAGTAATATATTAAGAATCATAATTGTGTCATTATCCAAGCATTTAACATGGGCCCTAATCATGATAAGCAAATTGTAATGAGCGAAGATGAACCTGTGCGAAATCCAAGTGGGGGACCTTTGCAGTCTCACAACGCCATGATTCTTTGTGCGTTGGTGTACCCCGCTGACCTTGCCAAGCGGTGATGGATAAGTTGGTGCGTTTTGAGACTTCTTGATCTTGATGGGCTATCCAATCTATCCACCTGAGTTAGAAATTGATGTGTCTTCTTGTAAATGTGTCGATGCGGAATCACGGATTCCACCACTTTCCAGATTTTTGTCAGCCAAAGAAGCTGACTTCACTGATTTTTGTCAGCCAAAGAAGCTTACTTCACGTTTGTCTCTTATATTATACCACTGTTTTTTGGGGTAGACTATGTAATATTATGTTAAATTTGGTTATATGTTGCAATATAGGAATATGAATATTCAGACTAACATCAATTCTATGTGATCTGTATACATACAAATAACTGCACCACTTTTTGTGACATTTTTTTTGCTCCAGGAGTGAACCTGGCCGAGCTGAAACCCGTCTTGGCTTCCAGCCAGCGCCTGGCCACGGAGCACGTGAGTCGCATGGTCGACGCCTCGCTGTCGACGCAGTGGGCCTCGGCCACGGGAGATGTGGCGCCCTGGGCCTGGGTGGACCTCTTGGGTGTCTACAACGTGCCTTGGGCATCCTTGGGCCATCGGGCGATGTGTGTCGGTGTGTCCTTTTTTTGGGAGATATGCTAAGCTGCTACGATTTCAGAGGAGTTTTGGGGCTCCGAATTTTCTGGTTGATGTTGTTGGTTGTTTTTTTTTGTTTGAAAAGAACAACCGGTATTTCTTGTGAGTTACGTGGGTCTGTAACACTCTTTTTTCAACCATGTGATTTTGGGGCAGGTTATCTTGAGAAAAGCCGCCATGTAGTAAGGGGGTGGATAGCCAATTTTTGTGAGGTGGCACACCCAGTAAAAGAACCCAAACTCTTGTAAGGGGTGGCTACTGGTCAAACCATTCAACATACCGCGAATTTCTAGTTTACTCACTTTCTTGGCAACGGAAAAGAAGCGTACGAGGATTTTGACATGTACCCAGGTGTCCACCTTTCCCATATTGATTATAACCTGAGACCCTGAGATACCCTGGACCACGGCTACTGCCGTGAGTCGGTTAACCAACCAACCAACCAACCAACCAACCAACCAACCAACCAACCAACCAACCAACCAACCAACCAACCAACCAACCAACCAACCAACCAACCAACCAACCAACCAACCAACCAACCAACCAAC
>Ga0126342_10013062_pt1 | contig 14751 bp, 16 predicted proteins | sample Cyp1metagenome_FD_92528 | JGI IMG/M metagenome (GOLD analysis project Ga0126342, IMG submission 92528) | Coral microbial communities from Lord Howe Island, Old Settlement Bay, Australia - Cyphastrea 1 metagenome | ecosystem: Host-associated > Invertebrates > Cnidaria > Coral ... | reverse complement strand
TATCATGGGAAAACCGACAGATATTGAATCCAAACGTTCAGATTTGATTTGGGTTGTTCCAAGTAGCCCAACAATACAGAAATCCCAATCGGACAGTTTTTTTTAAACTTTGGTTGGTCCAGGTATATTAATTTATATATGACACACCAATTTCTACCGGTGCTAAGGCGAGGCTTATATATCCTGTCAAGAGCAGCACTTTCATGAGCGACCTTAATTGGCATTGTTCCGAGCATGTCAGAGTAGCTAATGATTTGCAGCAGTAGTGAAAACAAGTTCCATGGTGGCCAAGAATGTCAGAGTTCCATGGTGGCCAGTCAAACTCTCCCAATATAACTATTGTGAACGATGGTGAAGATACAAACGATGAACAAACACCAGGTGAAGCTGAACAAATACCTAAGGTTCAGGTGCTACAAGTATTTCCAGTCCCATGAGATATGGGTGAGGTATTGGGATCAAAGTGCTCAATGATGCAGAAAAACTTGCTGATTTCGAGCTTCCTCGGTCCCAGGATGAACCATGCCCGAAGCCTAGCAACAAAAACTGCCAAGGTCTCTAAATGGGCGGCCACCCAGCGCAGGGAACTTTCGGCTCCATGAACTGTGCATTGAATCGGCAAATCAAGGGCCATTTTTTCGATGTTGCGGCAGCCAGGAGAAGACAAGCTGCATCATTTGAAATCCAGACACTTGCTGACATTTGGAATGTATAAATCATATACGTGATGACGATGATGACATTGAGTTAGTATGAGTGAACAAAATTGATGAGACAAGACTGCCCAACGTGCTAGTAGTGAGTCTCTAGGTATCATGTGTATATATATATACACGTATACATCTTGTCTGCCCTATGCTCTTGTCCTTCAACTGTCCCTTACTTATATAGTGTATGTTAAAGCTTGCGGACGATGAAGAATGAACAATATAAGCATCCTAATGGCTTGCCCGTACTTGCCGTGTATGGAGATTTTAGCACATGCAAACCCATCCATTGAAGGCACTCCTGGCCGGCAACGCGGACGTCAGCGACACGTGCGGTTAGCCCTGGCCCCGCTGAGCTGTGCCGAAAACACCGCACATGTGTCAAGAGTTTAAAAGTTTCGAACGGTCAGCAGCTCAGAATAAAAGCTGAGCGCTCAGCACCAGCTCCTCCCCGCCCAGCACATGAAACACGCTGGCAAATGTTCAGTCCACTATGAAGCCCTTCCCGGATCTGGGTCTATTGCTTGGCCTTCACAGGAGTTTTCTCTGTAAATACGGCAGTGAGCTACGAGCCAACAAGAAAAGAATAACTGCATGGAGGCATCTTTGTTCAGCCTGCACCTACAGAACAAACGCATATGTTATCATAAATACCATAAATTGATATAAATTGTAGACATTGTTCAGAAAGGTTACCGCTTTGTTGCGCATCTGTTGCTACTTCTTTATCCATGCAACCACACAACAATTTCACGCAAACCATGCAATCTTTGCACGCCTTTGGCACAGGTTGGCCAAAGGGGGCCAAATGCGCTCGTCTGCGGAAATTTGTGCGGGCAGGGTCTCAGGTGCAACATTACATTAAACGGTCATTTTGTACATGGTGGACATAGCAAGGGAAATGCCCTCGCAAATTCATCTCGTTTGCTGATGTCTGTGCGGCAACATTCTGACTTGGAAACATCGGAAACCAAAGCAGCGCAAAGGCAGCAGTCACATGCAGAATCTGTGTAGATGTTTTAGCATTGCCATGTGAGCTTCAGCAAACAGTCGCGGCTATGACAACAGGCTGTTCAGCGCATGCCAACACCAAGTGCGCCTACCTGGTCTAGCGCCAATTCCATGCATCCCTGTCCAACCAGCCTGAGCGGTCCTGGCAGAAGAGAACGTCCTCCTATGGCTCTTCCAAAGATTTATGAGAACAATGCTACTACAGTACAATCCGTACAAATGGCATCAATTCATCAATAAATACCTTTGCTATCCTTTGCTCAAATGTATTGAATCATTTGAGACTACTTCAAAGGTTCAGAATCAGTAACGAGGACTACAAAACAATAACAATAAGAAGATCGGAAATTAAAACAAATGACAATAATCATCTAATAATAATCATGATCATTCACCTTATCCTCATTCATATATATATGGTTGTTTATCTTTGTTTATTGTGCATATATATATAACTATATATATACACAAAATTATATAGTTAATATAGGTAAATAGATGAGTTGATTAATATGCGTCATATATATATATATATATATATGTATATATATATGTGTATATATATATATGTGCAATACATATTACATATAATATGTATATATATATTACATTACACACATAGAACGTTACAATATGTGTGCTATAATGTATATTATAATGTGTGATATATAGTTATTTCATATATATATATATTTATTACAAAATATACATGTACATTACACATGCAGATATACATATTTAATTAATATATAATATATAATCAATCCTAATCAATCATAATCATACATAATCATGCCATACAGTTTCTGTTGTTCCTTCTACACAAAATCCACCGAAACTCTTAACTCCCACCCAGCTTCCCCAGTCCTGGCTCTCCTCAGCCATGCGCACCAGCGTGAGTTCTTGACAATCCGACTTGCTCACCTCACAAAGTGGGCAGCTAGGGCCTGCCATTTCCAGAAAATATGACAACAAGACTGAAGGTGGGGTCCCCAACGGATCCAAATGGGTTATTCGCATTTCTGTGAACTTGAAATGCATTCATCAAATGGAAATTGATGGAATTGTGTGGGCTACCAGGAACCAGCCTCGTTCTTTCCCAAGGCAGTCGACAATGAGGCACAATCCGCAAGTGGAGCCGTGCCCAAAATCAACTGCTGCTCCTGAGAAGCTCACTTCACTCTTGAGAGTGATCGACAGTGTGCCAGCAAGGTCGCGAAAACCAAACATCTGAACAAACGTATCAGTCTTGGCTTTCAAAAAAAGACAAACAACTTACAGCCTCAAAAGATCACCTGACTCAGGATATCCGAACCATCTCCCATTCTGTGACGGATACACAGCCAAAAATCAGGTCCTCAGCTGGAATGCCCAGCTGCTTTTCGAGCTGCTCTCGAAGCCTTGGTACCCAGTCACAGTCATGACGCCCATTGGTTGGCTTCCGGCTGGCTTCCAAGGAGCTCATGGATTGAAATCGATGCCTTCACATCCAGCAAACCCAACAGGCCAGCCAAGCCCTTGATCGCCTCATGGATGCCGGGCACAGATGTGCTGGATTTTCAGGTCTGACAAAACAGCAACAACAACAACAACAACAACAATAACAACAACGCAACAGGATGAGTTGAGAACCACCAGTTTGAGAACACTTGCCCTTTAGAAGGTGCAAAGGTTTCTGCAACCCCAACACAAAGCGGGTCCGCGGGTCCAAACCTCTACCGTCCCACCATGAAAGTTCACTATATAACTGGGCTCCCTACGAGATGAATTTCTTTAGGAATCTCTTTCTCGATGAGGGTTTTGTTCACCTTGTTCTTGTTGGGAGATTTGCCGGCTTTCTCCCCGGAATTTCCTGCCACACCTGAGATACTGAGGCCCATGTGGCCCATGTGGCCCATTGGCCCATGTGCTAAAAAAAGGACCTGGCAATACGGCATCACCTGGCAAATATAGGACCATCCAATACAGCATAAACTGCAATTCTTCAACCAACAACCAGAGAAATATCCTGGTGATTTCAACCATGTTGTCTCCCCTGGTGGCCTGTGCCAGTCTCATGACTTGAAAAGTCTACAATGACACACATCGGTACAGTGCGGAAACCAAACACGTTAGTAGATTTAGCTCCGTGTTTCGGAGACCTCAGTGCAAGCATGTCACAAATACCGGTCACTGATGCTTCAGTACTTCCAAGATCCTCTTTTTCCAGTCCAAGCGGAACTCAACAGAAACATGAGATGTCTGCTTTCCAACCTATGGCTCTTTTCTAAAGCCATCGCAATGCTTTCAGCTCCCTTGTGGGTGCCAGAGCCTTCCCAACATCGAAATTGCTAATATGCAATGAAGCGACCGATGCAATTCATGCCTCTACGGCGCCTTCCGAGCCACGGAGCACTGATGCACTTTGTGATTGTTTGAGCCAAATGCTGGTAGTTGACAGGCTGAGAACAAAAATATGGGAGACTTCTGGACCAGTTGAGCTCAACTGGGATTGTCTTCATCTCAATACAATCTGAGTTTATTCATGTTTATTCTAATTTGCTCTTCCATTTTAATAGTTTTGCAGCAGCAATTTGCTGCGATCGGATGCTATGGATGTCCTCAAAACATTGCTGCTGGTATGTGGAGTAGTATGAATGTTCAGCTAAAGTATGCATTTCCAAGAAAAGTCTAACTTCCACAATTCCGTGTCGATCATCATGTTCTGCAGTTTTTGTCGGCTTGCAAAGGGCAAAGACCTTTAACTGCGCAAGAGTGAGACACGTCTGCGACAAACCCTGACCCCGTATGAGGTCTACCGGAGATCTTGAAATCATAGACTTTTAATTTGAGACAAAACATGTGAGTAGAAAAGCTGGAATGGAAACTAAGCTTCTGCACGGGTCAGAACTTGTGCAGCCCTTGTGAAACTGGCGGGTGAAACTGACCTCGGCTAGTCCTCAAGCTCTGCTCTCAGTTGTGCAATGAGCATGTCACGATCTCGGATCTCCTGGCAGTGCAGTTGCTGCATGATCCCTAAAGGCTGAAATGATGCTAAGCTGCAAAGGAAATAATCCGGCAACACTAATCGGAAGGAAGACACACTTATATTACAAACCATCTTAGCCTGTATATGTAAATATATAATGTATATTGTAATATATATATATATACATAAGATTATATGAGTGTTAGATCAGAGATGATCAGAGAATAGATCATTAGAGATTACTCAGATTTCCAAGGGCCAGAAGAGTGCATCCGAGCTCGTCAACCCTCAACCATCACCCAGGCCATCCAACCCACAAGATCCCACAATTTAGTGGGCCACGACAGATTTCCCATGGGAAAGCTGAGTTTCTCAGCCAAAAAATGTGAACAGACAAATCCCATCCGTTTCCTCATCCAATGGCTTTGTCTGAAAATTGGTTACCCCAAAATCCCATGCTTCATCATCATTTTTGCCTGTGACATGGCTATTTTTGGGCTATACCCTATTTATCTATTTCCAAACATACAAATCCCATCCGAAACCCATCCTTCAGCGCTTGCTTCTCAGCTGCTTTGGCTTTCGTTTGCCGCTGCCGCGCTTCGTAGAGCTGTCGCACTGCATCCCGCAGCTTCTGCATGGCTTCCTCCTCCTCCTAGGCCCAGCTGCATCGGTAGCACCGGGGTTGATGGCAATTCTTATAGGGAAAATGGACGAAAATGGCAGTTTTAAGCCAGTGGATTTCGGGGTATCCCATTGTCAGAAATCCCACAGAGCACCTGTCGAGTGCAAGCTCCAGAGGCGGCTGCTCCCCGCAGAATGGCTGCTCGTGGAGTGCCCAGCTCAAAGGTATTGGTCTGGACCTGCAAGCCCAGCAGGTCTAAGGAACTGACTTTGGCATCTTTGTCACTTTTTGTGCTTCAAGGTCAAACGATTTGACATGAGCAAAACAATTCGAGGCTGCGAGATATGTTGCGTCATGCTGATTCATCCAGAGGATTTTGAAGGACTGGCCTAGTTGGACTGAAATCCAGAATGGTTTAGCGCAATGAAGTTCCCGTCCCCTGTCCTTTGCATTCTGCACAGTGACTGGCAACTTCCTGGGTGTGGCCAGAGAATCCCAGACTGCCCTTTTTGTCACAAAGTGGAGGTATTTGGGTTTGGCAAAACTGGTTGAGATATGACCCTTTGAAACCTGATGTAGATGGAGAAAATTGCCACTAGCGCAGGGAATCCAATACATTGGGGAATCCATTCTTTCCATTTCTGTTTCCTGAAAGGTCACCATGTTTATCACATCTTCAAGCGCTCGATGAACGACGTACTGTATCTGACATCATCCCCTATTTAACAACGCATGCTACTTGGTACATGGAAGCAGTCCATTCCATTTGACCAGTCACCAGTCATGTCTGATGAGTGATGTCAAACTATCATGATTTTCCCTTGGAAGAAACAGCTGGCACATTGACACAACATCACTGGTTCATATGGTTCAGTGGAGGCTTGTCGCAGTCTGATCTGGGTACCTCCCCCTAACAAAGTGGACCCCCAAACATGCTCAGCCAAAATTGTCATCTTCACGTCCATCCCCCAAATTCCCAAATGGAATCACTAAAATGGACCCCCCAAGGTTGCTAAAATATATAATTACAATGAAACATGGTGCAACGGCGGTGGGTGGGTTTCATCCCATGAAAACTGGCCGCTGGGTTTCACTTCCACTGGCTCTTCTTCCACACCCGTGAGCTCCGGATCTGCCACAGTCTGTGGAGAAGCCGACAGCAGCAGGGCACTGCCCAGGTATTTGCCTATCACCAGCTGGGACCCAGATTCCAAAATGGAGGACATGGACAAGGAAGCCTCATCCTCAACACGCTCCAATCCTAAGGTTCCCATTGATTTAGATCGACTTCACATGTTTTTACATGTTTTGTTTCTCTGCTCTTAGAATCTTTATTCTAGAACTCTGCAAAGGCAGCAAGGATATATAGACTGTTCGAGCCTCCTGAAATGGAAATGCCAGCTCCCTTCAGCTCAAGGATGCCAGGCTTGAAAATACGGTTGGAACTTATATGAACTCATTATGCAGCTGCCTCCAGCACATCAATGCTGAGCATTATTTTGACCCCTTAAACTTGCCATCCCGGTGCCTAATGGACCTCTTCGCAGGGCACTGTAGGGCGAGTTGAGTTGTTTGTCCAACAGCATGGAAAGCTCAAAGGCTGTCCGAGAGTCCTGAGCAAAACTACCAAATGGATCACTGAAACAGGAACCAATGGATGAAGAAAAATGTTGCCAGTTTTCCTTGGCTTGCCTCCAAACTTTGTATCTAGACCCAAGGGAGCCTTTGTATCCTAGACCCAGGACATGGCCCTGTTGCCCTCTGGAAATGACAGCTCCAATGTTCTCCCATTCAGCGGAGAATCTGTATGCGCTCGTGGTCGCAGCAGAAACTCCACAATAATGCTGCCATTGGTCACATTCACCACCTGCGGACAAAACTGAGCGGGACAGCTGGACAGTCATGCCATCATCTAGAAACATCTGTGTAAGGTAAGGCCTAACAAGGTAAATAGTGGAGAGGTTCAGCATGTTCCAAGTACATGCAGTGATACCTCTTGACCCACTGAAATGGGAACAGGTGGGCTGTGTATAACCCAGACTTGCAAACAAACAGCCTTGTTGAATCGAACCACTTTCGAGTCAACAAATCAGCCAATCCTCTGTTGTTTCAACACACGGTGCATTCCCACCAGTCTTCTCTCACTTAAAATGTGGCCACCCAGGTTTCTCGATGTTTCTCGTGACTCGCCTCTACACAGTTGCCGTGAGCTGGCAGACCCAAGGCAGAGCAAATGGACTTGCAAAAGACATGCCGAAACTCCGGCAGGTCCTTCGCAATAGAGGCAAACCTCTGCCGCGTTGGCACCAGGGACTGGAGACTCAACGTCCACGTCTGACTGTGGGCTTTCAAAGCGATCCGACAAAACAACATGCACAAACTATACATATTAACACATATTAAGCATATGGGTATGTTTGAAAATGGGGTATACCCCCAATTATAGCCATTTAGTAGGGATAATGATCATTAACCATTGGGTGTAGGGGTACACTATTTTCAGACAATCCCATATGGAGTACCAGTAAATGCAAATGCCGAAGTCAAGGGGCTCGTGGTTTTGTATCACCAGCCATCGATGGATAGTATCGTCCACATCGCCTGAGCTGTCCAACCTCAGCTGCAGCTGGATCCAATGAGAAACTTCCAGCAAAATGAAAGTTCAACCATCAAAATGTGGGTATTTAACCATCAAAATATGGGGATTGAACCAACATACGGGGGTTTAACCAATGGACCAAAGGAAACCATGGATTTACCAGGCACAGCCGTTTCAACCGCAACGTGTCCCTCCATTTCTGGGAAATAAGGAAAACATCTCAATGGACTATAGTCTGGCTACAGTTGTTCGCACAGCTGAATCATATGAACATTGGAATTTTCTGGGAATCTTTCGAAAGCAGTCCACCGGCTTTAGCTTTACCCGGAAAGGTCAAAGGTCATACAACATACTTCCACAGATTCGACCGATTTTCCAAGATGGATCCCTGAGATTCATCCCTTTCCATCCAGCGCCAAGTAGCTCCTTCGTAGTGCTGGACTCCAACCGTCGGAACCACGCCAAGTGTCTTTCAGATGGTTCAGATCCAGGTGGAAGCGTTGAAGCCCTCTGCAAGGTAGGTCGTTGCGCATCATTCTGTTGACTAATGGGAGCACCACCCCCACCACGACCAGTTGATGCCCAGCCCGGGGGAGGTGGAGGCTCAGTTTCCGGAGGCAACGGTTCCAGGTGTAATGGCAAGGATTCATAGGCATCACCTGAATGGCTGGTGACATTGATGTGCCACTGCTGAAACTGGCCATACAACAATTATCAACAGTTATACAATAAAGCAAGCCTTTGCCCGGTCAGAAATAGGCGCCTAGGTAGGTCCTATAATCTTGGGTCACCTCGGGGTACGTACCAAGAACCATTCATCCCAGGATTTTCCTCAAAGGCATGATCTTGGGGAACAACATCCATGTGTGTGATTGTGTATATATATATGTATATATATAAATTAATAATATGTACACACATACTACATGGTGGAAATACGGATGGAAATCCCTGCGACATCAAGTGTATCATCCTCCTACACTGAACAGAACGCCACCCTTCAGCAGGTTCCTGTCATCGTCGCAATGCTGGGGCTTGGACGGATGGATGGAGTGAGTATTCGATCGATCTCCAGTTGCCCAATGACCCGCTCCTTCTGGAAAGCCTCTTTACTTCCAAGCAACTGCACAGCTTCTGCCTCAGAGGGCCGTCCCAACAGATTCGGATTCAAAAGTTGGGAAAACCAACACCAATAAGACTGCCATTTCCTTCTGAGCAAGGACCGACCACCAAACATCTTTGCACCGTATGGCAAGACTTTTTACAGCACCTTGTTTTGGGCACATGATACACCCTCAGCGAACAGAACCAAGTCAACAAATGGGTTCTCTGGAGTCATGACGGCAATTTACCCAACAGAGTCACACCCTGATCTATCCCTGGACGGATTGATTTACGACTTTTCTACAGCTGAAGAGACAACTTTTTTTCCTGAAAAATCATCCAAACACAAGGGTTTCAACCGCAACCTTTCCATCATTGTCATCATTTCCCACAATTTCCCTTCCAATATCTTCCAGCCATTGGGTCAGATTCCATCTGCTAAAACTTCGAGCCATTCGAGCCACGTATGGTGGGACAAGTTCTTCAAGTTCCACCATCAATTGAGGCGTCACCTCCTTGGACCCAGCTGAGCGGTCATCAGATCATAGCTGTGGCTATGGCCCGTTTAGTTCGATGAATTACCATATTATATGCACAGCATCTGAAATTACCAAAGGGATCCAAAGGGCATATACCTAGACAGTCCAAGTACCCATACAAAATTGTGTGTTTACTTCATAATTTTTGATAATTTTTGTACTTTTACGTTTTTTTTGGTGTATTTGGAGAGTCTAGGTATATTCTATCAAAGGCACTACATGCTGAAACTGGCCAAGGGTCCTTGGCCTTTGCCATGGCACCTGTGACCTTGCCGAGAACTGACAGAACCATCAGGCATATCGATGCCTTGGCTGAGTTGATGACAGTGCTTGATGCTTATTCATGGTTATTAATGGTTATTAATGGAAATCAATGGCTATTAATGGATATTAATGAACATATTAATGGTTATTAGTTATTAGTGGTTATTAACGGTTATTAATGGATCTTAATGGATATTAAATGATATTAATATATATATATATGTATTATTAGTGTTCTTATGTGTTCTCTAAGTGTTAATAATAACAACTCGTAAAAATTGTTTGCAATGAATCCAGGAACAGTTTCTTGTTCTGTGACGGTAGACGGTAACAAACAGCAGCTTTGTACCACCATCTACTATACCTGCAATAGATTAGTCAAGTAGTTGCCAGCATCAAATACTTATTCCCTGCATTCAAGCCCTAGCAAAACAAATCACATCAAAATTATAAGGGTGGGCAAACGGAACTCTAGAAAACAACATATTATCATATATCATCTATCATCATATTGTGGAACATCCACCTCACTTCATAATTGTCTTGCTCCAACCAGGATTGCAAAAACGGATGGGATGGATCTCGGCTCGCTTCCAACTTAAATTGCGAGGCAATGCGACCTGATCTGCTTCAGAGGTGCAACCTCAGAGCCTGTGCCCAAGCCACGCCCTGAGGCATCGAAGACAGCATGAAGGAAACGCGCCTTCTCCTGCAGGGCCGGGAGTCGAAAGACTGCCGTACTGCCTGGATCAGAGTGAGGCTGAGGACTCCATCACATGAGGCTGGTGCCATCCCTGAAAGAAGGGACAAGTGCATTGTTGTCGAACGATTCCCTTGGCCTTTGGCTAAATTAGAGGGCTCAAAATGGGGGGGGGGTTCAAACATGACATTGAAAAAGAAATCTTGAAGTCTCCAAATTAAGCTCAAATACCCACCAATCTTCCCCAATGACCAGAATTTCACTTCCGATCCCCCCGAAAATACTTGCATAAATCCTACCTTCATGAATTTTTGCTTACCCCTTCTTAAATCCACCTGCTGAATCTCCCAAGTTTCTCATCGCAGTCCTCCAGCAGCGCAGAACTGAAAACACACGCCACGGTAAGCAGCTCTTTGGCCGCGAAGAGTTCGTTCCTCGGATGTTTTCTTAATTGTTTTCCATGGAATGGTGAGATTTTGCTGGGACTTTCCATAAAAATCATAAATCTGGAACGAACGTTTACACCAATGAAGTGGGGGCTTCACCCGCAAAGAATGGGATAATGTGAAATGGGTGTCTTTGACAAACACTTGGAATATTCGGTGTGTCCAAAGTTTACACCCTAAGGATCCCTAAGGTGCATGCTTCATTAGACCTTTCTTGGTCTGGAGGAGGCGTGCCCAACGAGAATGACCCTGGCCCCCAGTCTCTCCAAAACAACACCCTGACTATACACTAGACAGCACATCTTTTTCGACACTGCGCGCAGGCCTGCTATAATAACAGTGGCCAGAACGAAATCACTGTCACTTGCTGGCATCCGGAGAGTTGAACCTGAGATACAGCCTGATGCTCGCTTGGCATCGAATTGAGCATCAACCGAATCATGAAAAAGTTCAAGACGTTGTGTCCTGACTGTACTCTGTGCCAAATTTTTATGTCGACCGATGCAAGCGGCAGCTACTAGCCGCTACCTAGCTATATGTCAGCATGCGGAGGAAACTATAGTGCATAAACCAAATCAAATCAAACTAATTTGATCCTTGGAAATCCTGTTCAATCCAAAACATCTAAAGAATGCAACACTTCGAAGACTCATGTTTCTTCTTTGGCTGATAGGGATTGGAACCATTTCAAAGCTTCAACAATAGCTTTCTCCTGCTGCTTTCACAAAGTTTCCACCAACAAGCGCGAGCTCAATTGGCAACACACCGAGTGTGGAGATGAACAGGTCCAATAAGAGTCATGCAGGCCAATTTGGAAAGAAATCTTCCAAAAGGGCAATGCGTATCTCATTCAAGCTCTGGCAAGTCTTGACCTGCTCCTCGAACCATGTGACAATCTCATCAACGATGCCTTTGCAGCCAGAAGGACCTTTACTTGGAACTTTATAGTCTTCAAGGAGAACTCGAAGCAGTTGTATGATCTCTAGCGCTTCGGGCGTTTCAGTGATATCTTGATACTCATCTCCCGCTACAACTTGCTTCTGGAGTTCTGCCGCAAATTGTTTGACAAGATTCCCCGCAGCGTTGACCTCATCTTGATAAGACATGTCCTCATTGATTCTTATTTCAAGGTTGTGGGTAGCCAATTTGCTCATTCGCATCGTCAGCCTTGGCTCTATGCTGCCATCGACAGTGAGGGACAGCATGGTCGCATCTTGTATGTCTAGATACAGCTCACCCACACCCTGGAGAAACTCAGCCGCTGTGCAACAGGGGGATGCTGGCACCTGTAGCCTCAGAGACCGAGTGAGGAAACAGCCCCTTTGACAATTCAGATTACAATGTGGGATTGACCGATTAGGACCTCTCATTTTTTACGTCGTGAGTCTTTCCTTGATTTCTTGTTTTTCCACTACAGAGCTTGTCAAGAAGCAACAACTTCGCAAGGTCCATTCCGCAGTGGTCCATCATCGTTTTTGAAATAGAGAAGCACTTGCTGAAATTCCATAGGGGCGGAACAGAAAACACCACATGAAAATGAAAGAAGCAACACTTGGCTCTCTTTCAGGCAAGATAACTCCTCCCCTTGCAGTGCTCCGTTTTCAATCTTCACTATCTTCACGGTGACCAGTAGATCTCCTGTGGCCCGGAATCAAAATCAAAAGATATTTTTGCGGAGACCCGAACCGAGTCGGTCAGACAGAGGATGCAGGGATGGAGAGTTGTGTTTGTTTTCGCCTCCAGTGCAAAAAAATAACATACAACTGTAGATGTTTCCTTGGCATTTTTGGCATTTCTATCTCACAATATCTCACAATAATCATCTCTAGCATTCCCTACCGTGTCCATCCCTTCAACCCAGCCTGGCCTATGCCGGCGGCTTCGTCGGCCATGCTGTGCAACCCTTCGAGCCAAAGTCTTGCCAACACATCTATCCCTCACTGTGCTGCTGCAATATATCCTGGCCGACCTAGTATCATGCACTGCAGTGCTAATCTTGTTCAACCACTTGTCCTGTATCTCTCGGCTACTCCTATCCATACTGCCCAAACACTGGAAATCCTGTGAATCCAAGTGCGAAATCATCAGAGAACCCTGCACCATGTCAGCCTTCCAAATACACCTCCACTGTCTCTTTAACCCAGCTTCTGTTGGCTGAAAATGTCCCAGAGGAAAAGCATGCTGGGAGCTTTCAAATACAAAAGCTCTTGCACCTCGTCGAACCCCAGGAAACCTTTGAAGGAAGGGCCTATTCTGGCTCCTTAAAAGACCCAATGAAGCTGCGTATGCAAAGCAGTTTCATAGCAGTTTCATCAACATCAGCAGCAACAAACCCATCTGCAACAAACCCATCTAAATGTGAATATCTATGTAGATATAAATTCATACCAATACCATACCACCCGCAGAGAGTCAGATACAACTATAATTGATATATGTATCATGATATATCCAATCATGTAATATACAAATATCTACAAATATATTAATATGACCAAGTTTGTGAGTTGTATCTGTGTCTTTTTTTGGCAGACACCAGCCAGGCGGGGTCCTGCCATAGCCCACTTGGTACTTCAACCAAGGGACCGTGGCCGTCATCCATGGATTTCAGCTTTCGGAGGATGGCCCAGATGTCCTGGCCCCGATATCCACCAAAGAGCTGTCTCAGCCGTTGCCCACGGCCAGTGTCCTGCGGAGAACATGGCAACATGGCTCGGGAAGCATCGGAAACCGCATGCCAAACCAGAGAAGTAGATGAATATCTGGATAATTGCAGATCATCGATGATAGATCACTCAAGATATCCAAGATCGACATCTAAGCAACATTGAATGTTTTTGAATGTGACACTGAAATACCTGACTCTGAGATTTACCCAACGCGGTCATGCCAGCCAGGGGCTGCGCCAATGTTGATGAGCGCTGCGGAAATCCCGGATCCCATGGCCACCAAATGGATTGTGAAGCCTATTAGAGATGGATGCTGGTTGATTGGTGGGCATCCACGGTGATACATCTCTCAAGACATGGCTACAGTATGCTACAGCAAACCTTCTTTAGTGTTTGCCAACTTTTCAACTTGAGGCCAGTTTTGTAGGTGCTGCAACTTTTGAAGTGTTACGCGCAGCAATTCAGCAATGTATGGCGTTCTTTGATGCACATTCATATAGAAGGAACTGTCACATGTATCAAGAATCAGGGGGAATACCCTGAAGTATGCCTGAGTTAGGTCTCATGTTGCACAGGTGCAAAGGGTGATTATGTCGCTCACATAGGACGCGTCCAGAGTTGTCTTGGAAGTTTGCATCCTTGAACCACAGTGACTGGTGACTAAAGCCATTGCCGAACAAATTTCTTCCAACAACGGAAAATCAAGGAAAAACCTTCTGGAAAATGGATGTAGTCACTGATCTCGACTAAACACATTACTCACGCGGGCTCAAAACCATAAAGATAAGACTAACAAACCAATGCCAGAGTCCATAATGACCCAAAACCAAAAACGCTGTAAACTACACCAAACCCGTGTCACGGAAAATCCGCCCAAACATTTGCAAAGAAGCAAAACGTCTTCACGGGGTCAGGGTATATATACATGATTGACACACCATATTTTTTTTGCATCTGTATGATGCTGTATGTAGAGAATTGTATATATATATATATTTGCGAAAAGCGGACTCACTGTTTTGTGCCACTTTGAATGGTCCACTGGGGCTGCGGAGTACACATGCATGCACTGTGGTGACATGTTTTACCACAAGTCATACAGGCAGCCAAACCTAGCAT
>Ga0126342_10013061_pt1 | contig 14752 bp, 15 predicted proteins | sample Cyp1metagenome_FD_92528 | JGI IMG/M metagenome (GOLD analysis project Ga0126342, IMG submission 92528) | Coral microbial communities from Lord Howe Island, Old Settlement Bay, Australia - Cyphastrea 1 metagenome | ecosystem: Host-associated > Invertebrates > Cnidaria > Coral ... | reverse complement strand
GGGGAAAAGTGAAAATTCCCTAGCTTGGGGAGCCCCCACGGGGGGGAAAAGTGAAAATTCCCTAGCTTGGGGAGCCCCCACGGGGGGGGGAAGTGAAACTTCTTAGCTTGGGGAGCCCCCACGACGGGGGAAAACCACCCTTAGCCCCTCTCACGGACCGAAATAAACCTGCGGTGTGGGCGGCCACCCCACGCGAAGCGGGGTGAATACTAGCTCATACTCACAAGTCATAAGTTTAATATAGTTTAATCAAATATTCGACTACCCATAGCTACCCATAGCTAGCCGTAGAGCCGTAGAGCCTGAGGCTTTATGTTTGGTGACTCGAGTTTGGTGTGCCAGGTCACTCTGGAGCCAGCGCCAAGTTGTCTAGCCTCAGATGGAAGGAATGCACAGAATGATACAGAATTGTAGCTATTGTCGCTTCGAAATATTCATATTCGAAATAACTGGGCAAAGCTACAGTTCTCTTTTCGTGGAAACTTGAACACCAAAAAGAACAGGCATAGCTTTGCAAGACTAACAAAGTTCATAGCAATAGGCGGAGAAAACATGAAACTGTTGTTTTCCTTTGTTCCCCCTATTGAATTAGTGCGTGAAACTCACATTGTTGGGCCTGTGTTTGGATCTCTGATTTCCAGTATTACTAGAACGGCGGCATGGGAGCTGTTTGCTACACAGCACGTTGGCTACGATCGTTTTCTACCGCCTTCTTTGGGCGGAGAGACTTGTTGCAAGAGAAAACGACCGCTGAGGATGCTTGCGCTTGACAACTTGAGTCACTTGAGTGTGATTCTGATTAGTCTGATTTGCATGTCACAACGCTTCTCAAATCTCAAAGCACACAATGTCACACTGTCCTTTTAGGACGTTGACAGAGTGCGCAAGAGTTTTTGCAAATGTTCCGGCAAGACTTGATCCAATAGCACCTGGAAGTGCTCAGTCATTCGCTCAGATTCACAGGCAAGCGCCGCCATGTTGTAGCCTCTAAAGGGGCACATGAAATTCTCCACCATAAAGAGGGAAAAACCTTGCTATCAAAATAAATGGAAAATGTAAAATCAGCAGCAAATAGGGGGAGTAGTAACTGTACATGTTCCAACCTGCACCGAAGGTGCCAAAAGGTTTGTGCTAAGCCCAAAGCACCAGCCACACAGGCTCTGGGTCTGCAAGCCCAACAAGGGCCGAACTTAAGAACAAAAGATTCCCATGATCCAGCCATATCCAGCCGATCATCAAAAAACAATTTTAAAAAAAAGCAGGGTTTTTGTCACTCAATTCGTTTCCAACAGCGTCTGGTGTTGACTTGGCGCAAGTCTTCGGCAAGTGACTGATCAGATCGGCGAGAATGGCTGCCTGAAAGTGGTGAACGTGGCATGGGTACTGCCAAAATACGAACGCCCCTGAACTGAATTAGAATAGGTCGAATAGGTGATACGTATAGATTCAATAATAAGAAAGCAAAACTATTTGCAGTGACATGCAGTGACAAAGCTATTTGTAGCGGCGGAATTGCAACATTGTTTGGAGCCTTGGCAACAAGCCTACACTGGAATATCATGGATCTACAAACGGGTGCAAAGATGTCATCGTGACTCCGTCAACGTCCGTCAACGTCCGTCCTTAGACATCTCTCCCAAGAGCTGGAGGGTGAAGTGCCAACGGGGCCAACGGGGCCAACGTGGCCGCGTGCATGTCACGCAGGATCTCAAGACCTCGCGATGCGGCAAGGAAATCACAGAGAGTCATCACAAAGGAAGGAACAGTGAAACGAAATGCCTTTTGAAGCCTTTTGAGACCTTTCATCCAACCGAGCGACACAATTGTAGGTGATCAATCCAGGCTCGACTAAGTCCAGGGTCTCGGCAGCCAGCTCCCATCTGCCAGCTTTCCTTTCCAAAGCACCAGTGCAGTGCAAACATCAGAATCTGACTACTTCTGCAACTTCTGAAAGCGGTAACCTGATTCCTGAAAAGTCCTTTGTGGCTTCTTCGATATCACACTATCACACCATGCCAGCAGATCCCAAGCTGAGTATCTCGTAGGCGGCCGCTGCACTGTTGAAGGTGTTTAAGTTTGGTACCTTCAAAGTTAAGCGACCCTGAAAGTGCACACATCTCCACACAACGCGAAAGCCATCCGAAAAAATCACTCGGAAAGTGCCCCCTTTCTTTGTCCGAAAGTGTCATCGGATGATATCGGATGCCAATCCAGAACCGCTCATCTCGAGGTCACCAGGCCGTGAGATTTCATTGAGCCAAGAAGTCCAGCAGCAGATTGCCACCGACTGGCCGCTTCACAAGCACTGATTGCTGCGGTCAGATCTTGGCGCCGTTGAAAGAAAACTTCCGGTTGAAGGAAAGCAGGGATCCAGACAATAAAAATAGTAATAAAATTAGTAATAAAAATCATAAAAACATCAGAAAAGAATAGAAAAGAGGATCAACATGGATCAACATGGATCAACATCAGAAAAGCGGATGCCCAACTGCGCCACGGCAGAGATTCTTTGGATTCATTGGATAGCATAGCCGGCATAGCCATGAGTCCCCCAAAGTTTCACGTGGAATCCCAAATGGCATCGATGATAAATTTTCTGTGGATTCCCATTTGGATTCCCAGGTTCCAATGGTTCCAATGGTTCCATATTGAGCTTGAAACCGGGTCATGACTGGGTTGCTGTGCAGTCGAAGCATCTAATCACCGACGATGTCAGACGCATGCAAGGCATGCAACCCATTAGCATCATAGCCAGTTGCCAATTTGCTCCAGTCTCGCTTGCAGTAATTCCACTATTGAAGCCTCGAAGTCGATGCCAAAACAGTTTTCTGGAACCAAATGCAAAAACATCAGGGATGGACATGATGGAAACACGCTAATGAGATCATTAGTAAGGGTCTTTCTGCCTGTTTTGCCTCAAGGGACTAGGAACTTCCTAGGAACTTCTTCGTCTGACAGAAATAATGGCAGCAAGCAGCTCACTGCGTCAGGAAGGAGCTGCGCATGTTGCATGTCTTCCCTTGGAAGTTGTGATGCCGGATGCCGAAGGAGCAAACAAGCACCCTCTGTGTTTTGGTTACGGTCTAACCTTGAAAGATGGGTGCCATCGGGCCAAAGCAAGTACTCTGGTTGCTGTGAAATGCTGTGAAATGCTGTGAAAGATGGGACCATTATGGACCATCCAGCCTGATCCAGCAATTTTATCTCTGTATCCTCTGTTGGTCCTCTGTTTACTTCGTGCCATGTGGCAGGAGGTGAACTGAAAGCTTCCAGGACTTCTTGCAGGCAGTGATCGCACTGTTGTAGCCTCAGGCTGCGCTCGCATCGACTGTGCTGTGCAATATCATAAAAACATGGTTTACATAATTTTTAGATATTTGTATGTAGATCGTGTTTTGGCATGTTGGCGCGCTTCTAAAACTTGAGGTGGCGGCTGATCACGGTAGCTCGAACCTTCCTGCCGATCACAAAGCATCTCCGCACAAAAAAAAATCCGTCAATACCTCCCTAAACACATTAAGCACATGAAACGCAATCCGGCCCAAGTGCTTTGATTTTCCTGCAAAACATCTTTGGCGAAGTCAATCAAGGCTCCTCTTCTGCATGCTGCGTAGGAGCTCGACCACAAAAGATGGTCGCGCATCACAAGAACCTGGGGCCAAACTGGGCCAAAATCGGCCACGCGTCAATGCCAAATGGGCCCAATGTCAATGTGTTTGAATTCAACTCGGAATCACGTGGCAGGTGACCACGTGTAGAGTGTAGCAAATCACAGAGCCGTGATCCGAGTCTAGGACTCAAAATCGCGTTGAAAGCGATGGCATTGTCTTCAACCTGGAAGAGGTCAACGTTTCCAACATGCCATTCACTGGCCCACACTGCGGCCAGAAAGGTGTCAAAGGTGTGCCGAGCAGCTGTCTCTCTGAAATGTCATGGTATGTATGATATGTCACATATGTCATGTAAAGTTCATCAAATATCAAAATGAAAATCATGAAAAGCCTCTGGATCACCGAAGTTCGCCAGGGCAGCAAAGGCTCTTCGCCAGGGCGCAAGTGAAGCAGCGCCCACTGTTACTGGGCTAGCTTGCAGCCCAGCCTGTGAATCCGTGAAGTACCATGCTTGGCTTCAACTAAAATACATGAAAATACGTGAAAATGCATGAAAATGCATTATAATTCAAACTAGATTAGGATATATGCATAGATATACAACATTATTATCATTATAGATCTTTGATTTCCTGTAGATTTGTCCAGCTGTTTGTGGTTCTTTTGAAAGCTGCCTGCAAGAGGAGATCCAACAGTTGAAGGCCTGGTCGCCACTGGCTGCCCTGACGAGTCGACATGATGAGTCACTATGCTGATCAATGCTGTCAATCAATGCTGTCAAAACGACATGTGCCCATTCTGATATCGAGTCCGACTGATATTCTAAGTGTCGCCTGCTGCAAAGCACTCATGGCACTGTTGTAGCTGACGGCTGAAGCCCTCACAGAACAGGCATCAAAATTCATCATGCTGAGACGATGGAAAGTAAATACTGTTACGAGTGGAAAAGAAGAAAATGCAACACACTGGAACATGTTTTTTTTTTCCTGGTGTGGCTTTTATCGGAAAAGAATTACACCCATCTCTCCACGCATTTCTCTTTCCCGCCTTTGAGGTTTTCTGAGACGTTCAAGTAGACCAAGTGCCATTACCCAACCACTCGCACGCTCGCACGCCGTGATGGCTGCATTGTGCCTTAGATAAACGTTCAACGCAAAACAAAAACATATTCGACATATTTTTATTGGTATCACTGGCGCAAGAAATAGCATCGCATAGTCTCGCTACAATGACAGTGGATGACAAACCCTGACACATCGTGTTTGAGATGTGACCATCGTGCTTGTACAAATTTGCGGCCAAAAAAGAGAAGAGCGAATATTCAGCGGGAGCACCATAGAATTTTGGATAAGTATGTTTAGAAACACAAGAAGCTGAGCAGAGCAATGCACGGAACATAGACTGCAACCAACAGACTCACCAACGCAAAGTGTTCTTGGCTCTGAACTTTGAAGAAGGGGAACCATGCACTTTGGAGAGGCAGGAAACTTTTGGCCGATATACCAGAGGGCCACATCATTGAAGATGAACATGCAACGGCTGATGAGATATGGACTCGTCGTTCCCTTGTTTTCTCTTCTTCTTGCGTGTTTGCTCAACAGTGCACAAAGCTGTGCAAATGCAGGTATGTTTTCCCACCGGGAAGGGTCCATTTTGTTGCATCTGTTGCGGGCTGGTGAACTTTGATGCGCCAGGGCCTTTCCTGGACATGCTTTCCTACGGATCCGATTATTTGTGCCAGCAAATGCAACCAAAAAGGTAAAGCAAATTGCCCATATCAAAACAAGACATGGCACCTGTGGCGTGCTGAGAAAATGTAAATCTCGTGTCAGCTGTCGGTTGTGCAAACCATTTGTGTTTGATGCTGTGAAGAGAAATAGAATGAAATAGATAAATTAAACATCTTCCTTCCTTTTTTCCTTCCTTCTTTCCTCCTCCTTGTGCCATGCCCTAAAATGGTGTGAATGGTTTGCAAATGAAAGGTTTTGGCTCCAAAACTCGGCAAGTGTCCAGGAAAATAGTTCAGACCGAAGAACAATAAACACATCCCTCAAAAGGAAATGCCTCAAAAGGAAATGCCCTTCAAAGTTTTGTACGGATCCAGCCATTCATTTGATGCGCCATGTGGTCCGATAAAAGTCAAAGTAGATAAAGTAGATGTTTGGATGATGTTTGGATGATGAGAGTAGTCTAAATGATTGCAGTCTTCCCATGTCTTCCCTGTCCAGCTTAAAAAGTTGAAGCAAACTCGTTGACGAGGCACGCCATGTTGCCCAGCTTGAGGCTCCCAGGAGCTACTAAGTGGGTGGCCAGCTGCCACTGCGTCGCTGAGGCTGCAGCACATGCACCTTGTTCTGTAGAGAGTTCCAAATGTTCTGCACATGTTCCACTGCAAAGTCTCTGAAGGAAGCTCACTCTGGCGTTTGAGAATTCGAAAGTCTTCAAGATTTCCATTTCCAGTTTTCAACAAATGTTCAAATTGGTTTTCTCAATGATTTTATCAGAGATATGTCAGATAGAATGCCAGAAGATTTGCCAGTAACAAAATGGATAAATGTCATGGTGGGGATCACACGAAGTAAAGTATTTTCCATTATTTTCGGCATCCACCTTTCCCGCTGTGGCGCTGGTTGCAGCGCTCCAGGCCACGACATCCAGCTGTAGGAGGCGGCCGGTGCCATGTAGCAACTGCAGGGCCTGGTGAAAATCTCCAAAAACAGCACCGAATCTCGGTCGAATCTGATAGGTTGAGTTAGTTGATGTTAGTTGGATTAGAACATTAGAACTATACATTAGCATTACATTGGATGAACATCTGAGATATCTAAGATAGAATGGAGAGAGAGAAAGAGAATAAAATTAGGAATATGAACATATATGAAGCCGATATGGTTGATCACTGATCATTGATGTAGAAGACCAGAAAGGACGATCTGAAAACAAAAGACGCTGCGATGCCAAGTTCCTGCTTCCATTGGCTGCACTTCTCAGACGCAGTGATCACGGTGCTGACGGCAACAATGTCCTGCAAAGTATGCAGTGTATTGCGGTGTGGCATTGTAGAATGATGTAGAGTGCTTGATTCACAATGAAACAATCATGAAATCACAAGGAGAGATGTTGCTAAGACAGGCTAAGACATGCTAAGACATGCTAAGACTGGGAGCCACATTGATCCCACGAAGTGCCACGAAGTGCCATGCGTCACAGATCCCACGGGTCCAGCTGCAAAGCAAAATGGCCAAACTCCAGCAGCAGCTGCAGAGCCGCCGGCCACTGCTCTTGCTTTTTGCAAGCAGCAAGGGCTGACAGGGACAGATGGGACATGATGGGACAGAATGCGATGTGTTGAGCAACAGTATTCTCAGTATTGCAAAATGCGAAGCATTTTGAATGCGCCGAGGTCAATCTGTGACAGGTCCCAAGTACAGCAAATGTCAATCGTCCCAATTCTTGAGTTCCTGAATCCTTCCCTTTTCGTTCCTGAACTTTCCATTACTTTCCATCCCCTTCGGTGATGATGAAATGCTGTTGCCATTGAATCATCCTGCTCTGTACCTTGCCTGCAGTCGCAGCCTTCGCATCTAGCTGCAGGGCCGACTTTTGAGCTCTGCGCAAAGACCTCATTGAGAAGGGAAACAACAACAGCAACCGAAAGAATCTGAAAGATATAGTGAATATCATCAATTGTTTCACGGCATTTCCAAGGTCTGTGTTTCATATCATTTCCAATTCACTTCCTTTCTTGTCCATTCTTTTCCGACAACTGCGAGCTTTGTGTGACGAGGAACTGAAGGGCAGCTGGCCAATCCAGGCAGCTGGTCTCCTAAAATCACGACAACGGGCCAACAGTTTTCAATCTATGCAAGAGTTCGGAACCACATGTTACAACTGCTTATGTTCAACATGTTACAACTGATAGTCAAAAAAATACGAACAAAACTTGGTTTCAGAGATCGGATCGACATGAAATTCACCATCAACTGGCTACAAGTTTAAAACTTGAAAAAATCTCAGTGCTCCATGGGGTCCCTGTCCTTTGTAAAGCGACGTAATTTTTGCCGCTCTTTCACTTTCCATGCCCTGGCCAGGGGTGAAATCTGCGCAGAACAAGCTGCATTCCTCGCCGCGCCTCTCTGTGGTAGGGGCGATTCTCATGTACTAGCCCACCCTTTCGAGCCAAAGTCTGCATTCCAATCACTTCATGCATTATACAGAGTCGCATCTCTTCCTTATGTTCAACCTTGACTCTTAATCCCGAGACATTACACAGAATTGCAGTTATGTTACTCAAATTTTCTTACATTTACTGCACAAATCCTGACATTGGTCGTAAATCCTGAGGCTATTGGCCCAAGTCCAAGCACACCATCGAACGCGAAGGCGTGGAAGGGCTCTTCGGTCATCTGGGAAAAACACGGAAAGACAAGGTGACAAGGGTATTGCCGGTCTGCCGGTGCATAAAGAATGTACATGAATGTACAGCAAGGGGCTTCAAAATCTTCAAACAGGCAAGTTGGAGTGCCTCTGTGGCCATAACAACCCGCAGGTCGACACAATTCATCGCCTGAACAAACTGTGCAAAAGAAGAAAGTAACGCAACGCGCCACGAAGAAAGTGAAGAAACATGACATCAATTAAGACATATTAAGACTTGAGAACGATGTTTGCAGTTTATTCCTTTCAATATGCATCGTATCAATCATACCGTCTGCAGTCGACCAAGCCTCATGTCTAAGCGGCGTCGAAACATTCGCCATGATGGGCACTTGGGTGATATTTTCGCCTAGGTGCAAGCAAAGCACATGGCGCAACTCACTGTATCTGCATCAACGGGATTGCAATTCAATGACAAGTCATAGATAGTCATAGTCAGACCCTGGAAGCCTTTCATCGGGGATTCCGCCCGGCCTGGTTGCCCTCGCTCCAAAGCATCGCCAGACCTAGGCACGGGAAGCCATGTGAGTCACATGCCATGAAGCAAAGTAAACACGAAACATGTACTGCCAAAAACCCAAAGAACTTCACCATACTTCACGAACCTGACCTATCTGACCTATCTGACCTATCTGACCTATTATCAAAGCGAAAGATCAGAATCGCTGTCGCTTCGTCGGATCGGTTTCACCAGGATCCACACTGAACTAACAGCAGGGGCTCTGTGTAAGCCATCCCAGCCTTGGAAGCGGCAAAAAGACGTCAAAAACCACGTTACTGCTATGCCTGCTATGCCACATCGAAATTTCAAATCTAAGAAGAAACGATTTTGCAAAATTGAAAGTTTTGAAACATACATGACCGCATGACCAAACAAAGGGACAGTGCCAGGGAACAGATTGCGATGCAGGAGCTGCTTCTGGGGACAAACAAATCCTGGCGGGGGAAGAGTGGGATCTGATAAAAACATGTAAAAACCTGTAAAACCATGCAAAAAGCTGTAAAAACATGTGAAACACCGGTAAAAACATGTAACATCATGTAACATCAAGGCAAAAATGACCATTTGAACACATGCAAAGCACTGCAAGACATGCAAGAAATTTGAAAAACAAAGTGTAAAGATCTGTAAAGACTTCGTAAAGATTGAATTTCAGATTTCCTACGACATTTTTCAGCCGTGACGGTCCCGCCTGTCGTGGACGAAGTTTCCCGTGACCTCCCCGGTGCCAAAGGCCACCGTGATCTGGTCCCGTGGAGCGCCTGACGCGTCGATGTCGACAGAGCGCCGTCTCCGTCGATCGAAACAGATGATTTCTATATCCTGACTACTGACTACTTAGAAACTGAGTATTTTAAGAAATTTCAAGACTTTGACTTGACATTTCAAGACACAGAATTGATAGAATTGATGAAGTCTGAAATAAAATTCATGTCATCCGTGATGTTTCACTGCTGTACCTGATCGCACAGGAGTACCATCGTAGTCGACGTCGATGGCTCCATCAGAGGCCTGCGAAATTTCGGACGAAGCATCTCTGTGCTGCATTTTCCTCGCGAAAAGACTAGTATCACAATGCAGATAATTCTTGGAGAATTCAGATTAATTCAGTACCCGTCTCCAGCTTCATTTTTCTGGCAATTCCACTAAATTGATTCACCTTGCCAACATATACCAAGTCTAAAAAGGCTTGAAACTGGCCATGGCACTGCACCTGTTTGTCGTAACGATTGTGAATGCGGCAGGTTTCGCTGTGACACCTGACGCCAATGGATCGTGACCACTCCGATGCGTGAAACCGGGCGACTGAGGCCAACGGCTCGCTCGAGGGGAGAATCACATGGCCTGGGCCGAAATCGGAACCGGAACCAGATGGAACCAGATGGAACATCGGCGAATCTTGGAAGGTTTCAACCAGCTTTGGATGACCAGTGATGACAAGCCGAATCACGTCAACTCCCTCGATGCCTGCCTGAACCAGTGTCGAATACTACTGAGAACTTCTGCTCAGGTTTTCCAACCTTACACAGAAAAGCAATGACTAAGTCAGAGCAAGTCTTCTACTTTCATCATTTTTCATCAGCATTGAATGTATTGAATGATTTGCACTTTCTTTCCCGCCTTCCAAAAAACAACCGAAATCTACAAAGTCGTCTGACTGTCTGACTTGACACTGCAATCAACTTAGTTGTTCAATATCGTGACAGTCGTGTGACCTCCCTTGACTTAAGAGGCCAGACTGCTACTGAGCCAAAATACACGCTCTTGTACCTCAGCCAAAGCCGATCAAAGCCGTCGGCCCGTGTCGGGTGTGTCGGATGTGTTTTGCTGTGTCCCGTCCCGTCGAGAAGGTGGCGAGATCCGATCATCATCACCCTGCACAGGCACGCGTTGCCTGTGCAACGGCACCTCAGCCAGCGACTGCCAAGCGCCAAGCGCCAAGCTGGGCCAAGCTGGGCCAAGCTATCCAAGCTCACAACTCACAACTTTTGCATGCCAAAACGAAGAGATGGTCGAAACACATGCGATGCATTCGCAGTCATTCGCATATGATATCTATGAGATGGTCCATAGATGTCCATAAAACGACAGATTCTGAAAGGCTCAACAAATGGCGATCATCTCCAAAGTGGAACCGTGACCGCTGGAAATGGGCCCAAGCTGGAGTGCTGGTGATTTTCAGCACCCAGAGCTTTAGACAACTTCAAATGCTCAGAGTGCTCTTGTTGACATGCTTTTAAAGTTCCCGAAGCTCTCATTATCTCTCATTATCTCTCACTAATCAAGATAATCAAGTGCAGTTCATTTCAAGGACATAGTGACATAATGTGACATAGCGTGACATACCGGGAACCCGGTAGTAAAGTGATCATCCCATCGTGTTCGAGTTGAGCTTCCAGCTACATGACGCGCCAAGACCTGCCCAAGGGTTGCAAGGCCCTTTGGAAGATTTGGAATATTTGGACAGATTTGATCAGATTTAAATTATCATATTCTGATGATTTCTGATGGCCGTACTATACAGTGTGCATGTTTCTAATGTGGGGCTTCAACGAATGACGAATGGTCTCACACTGAGCTCAGGTTCGCACAGCGGGCACAGTAAGTACAGGAAGGAGCGTGACCAGCGTGACCAGCATCAAGCTTCCTGGCTGACCACATGGCACCACTGTGGCTAGATGCCTTTTCAGCTTGATTCAATTCGGATGTGCAGAGCCTTGAAAGGCACTGGCAAGACGTTGCTGGCTGTCTGTTCGAAGCACTTCAGCACATAGCTTTCTGCAACATGTGGGGATGGGTCAAAACCCTGGCACCTAGTGAACCCCAAAATAGCTGGTAAATGGATGTTCATCCCATTAGAATTGATAATAATAGGTTTTAACCCATACCCACATGTCTTTCGATGCTAAGCGTGGCATTGACACCGCGAGGGAAACTCGTGGACGCCTCGGCCGACTATGAGAGCTTCATCTGATGTGCACAGCTTCACCGTCACCAACCATCCAAAAGATATTCGACACATTTCTACACGCTGTCTTTCGACCCTCCAAATGAAAAAACATAAAAAAAAACATGTGTGTAAGGCGCAGAAGGCATAGAACTTCTTCGTTCTTTTGAAACTTTTCATCCGATTTCATCTCCAGTTCCCACATTTCCCACGTTTCCCACATTTCCCACGTTTCCCACATTTCCCAGCCAAGTTGCGGAAGGATCCGCAGAATTTAGTATGTAGCCAAAGCGTGAGTCCGAGCGGTGGCTTCGCAGTCGCTGGCTTCTAAGTCTTAACAGATCGAGATCGAGGTCCAACAAAATCCAACAAGATCCGTAACACGCCAGCAGACTGCTCACCACCAGCCCAGTATGGATTCGCTCTCTGATGAAACGTGGATTAAACCGTTCTGAGCCAATCGATGGATGCCAGTTGCCAGACATCTGAGTACATCGCAACATCAACGACGCAGCACCACACAAAAGCAGGCAGTCTTTGGAACAGGAAAAACGAAGGCACATGTGGTGAAGCAGATCATGAAAGGAAAATGTGAAAGAATCCAGATACCAAAGATGACGGTATTCTCAGATGTTTATGGGAATATCTTTGGGGAATAGTGTTCGTATCATTTTCCTTTTCCTATCTCGGTTGGGTTGTCGTATGATCTTATCTTCGCATGAGCCTGATGCTTAGGGCAGAAACAAATGCGACACATGAATGTGCGAGTACTGAATTGCCTCCATTTTTACCTGCAAAGCTGTTCTGTTCTGGAACAGCTCTTGGTGAGACAGAGTGCTTCTTTGATGTGCACAAACAATGGCATAAAAGGACTAAGCTAGACATGGTTGCTTTCAAAAACTGTTCAAACCTTGCGTAGAAACCTGAGGTTGATCTAAAACGACCACAGCAAATCGCATGTGTCTCTCCACTACTCTGGGACTAACTTTGGCCCAATTGAAGCAGCATTGCGTGGCAACTGCCACTCAAAGGAAACGAATCTCATTCCTGGCGCCACAGTGGAGTCTCTTCTTTTGAGCTAACTGGCGGAGACACTGGGAATACCCTGGAAATAAACAAAAACAACAAGGGAAAAAACGAACAAGATGCGAAAAAAGCCTGGGCTATGTGGCTATGTGTGCTGTATACTTCAGGTCCCACGAAATTCAAGGCTTTGTCACTTAGAGGGGTAGATTTTGTGGCGCTCCGCAGGACAAAGAATCCGAGAGCTCATGACTTGGGGAGTATTTTTTGCCAGTGTTAGATGATGTTTTCATGGTCCTTAGTTTCCAGCAAACATCAGCAAACCGACAAAGTTGTTTCATGTTGTTTCCTTTAGCTGAGATGAGCACCAGCCGAGCAGCCGAGCAGTCAGAGAAAGTCCAGGGCACGACAGATCTGTCTGTCTTTGAGCTTTGAGTCCTGCAGTTCACAGCCGTTGTGACAAAAACAGAACCACATACTGGTCACATATGGTCACATATGGTCACATACTAGTACGTCAGGAGGCAGAACTAGCTCAGAATGTACTGATACCGGATACCATCGGATACCTTGGTTTCATGAAAATCGACAAGTTGATTGATGTCACATTTTTGACATGTGTCACATGAAAATCACGAAGGTTTACTCAGTTTACTCGGATCCTCATTCTCTGGCAGAAAACACAACTTCCGCACTTGAGAGTTTGCTTCGTTGACGTCTCGCTGCATATCTGCCAGCCTTTCAAGCACATACCGGAGCGATTCATCAAAGCGGAAAAAACTTGAACAAAGTCCGAGTACCTCTCTGAAATCAGCTAACACACTATCCTAGTGAAGTGCGATACGACGGCACAGATCTCGATTGAATTCCCTCGTGCCAAGTGCCGTCCAGGAGCTGCTTCATGAAAACGAAGAAAGGAGGTGCTGTCCAAGCATCCATCATTTGAAAGCCTCCCATGCCGCCCATGCCCATGCCACCGCCCATGCCACCGCCCATGCCAGGGCTCATGCCACCGCCCATCCCGGGGCTCATGCCCATTCCACCGCCACCCTTGCCACTTCTGGCTTGATACCTTGGCATGTGGCACATTCTGACACCATTTCTTCATGCTCCTTTCACATCAAAATCATCAAAAAAAACATCAAATCACAAATCACTGTGCATCACTGTGCAAGAAACTCCAACCTACACAAAGCCTCAAAACCATGCTAGACCGGAAGGTAATAGAAACCCGTATATAAATACCAATGTTTTTGGGCATCTTGCAAGCCAGAGTGGACGCCCAACCCTCACAGCATCGCCAGTGTGCGAAGCTCTACAATTCATGTTTGAACCATATCCCGAAGTATGATGTGTGATGCGATGTGATGTGTGACATGTGTTGTGCACATCGTGTTTCGTAAATCTTTTTATTTCGAAGTGTGATTCGCACTGACAGTCGTCAGTCTGAGTCGCTTGTTGTACATGTGCCCTGCAGCAGCTCCAGCAGCAGCTCCCACCATCGAGGTGAGCTTGCAATTCATACTGCAGAGCCTCGTTTCGCCGTCGAGAAGGGCAAAAAACAGTGCCGAAAGCTGAAAAAAACGAGAAGTTGATTGAAGAGGACCAGAAGGACCAGAAGGACCAGAAGGACGAGGAGACATTGACATTCGAAACGGAGGCATTCTGAGGCATTCTGAGGCATTCTGAGGCTCAGGCTGCCTTTCTATCGTACTGATCCTGAGCTCTCGAGCCCATGAGGGGATTGGCTCGGATTCATTTGCGCTTCGCAACTTGGCAAGGTCGAAGCCGCCAAATTTGCCAAATACAATCACCAATGAATGGATCCATTCATATCCATGAATGTCCATTCATATCCATGAATGCCATCATAGCATCTGCTTCTGGAGTTTTTCCATGCCATCGGCAGCATTCTCTTCGTCTTTAGCGTCCTGTGGCACTGTGGTGCGGTCAGTTTGAGTCGCAGTGTGCCACCAGCAATTCTTTGGATGGGCATGTTTTGGTCCTTCTCATCTTTCTTCATAAAGAGACTCAAGGGATTCATAGCCTCAGCTCGGGGCGAAGAGAACCTGAGTCTATATTGCATATATATATATATATATATATATATATACAGGATGGTGCCCCCCAGTTATAAGTTGGTTTATAAACCCCATTAACTATAGTTATATCTACCATAAACCATAGTTATGGGAGTTATAAACCAACTTAGCTAACTATGGGGCACCACCT